>Ga0207685_10000007_pt1 | contig 278341 bp, 244 predicted proteins | sample LARL111metaG_FD_184350 | JGI IMG/M metagenome (GOLD analysis project Ga0207685, IMG submission 184350) | Corn, switchgrass and miscanthus rhizosphere microbial communities from Kellogg Biological Station, Michigan, USA - LAR L11-1 metaG... | ecosystem: Host-associated > Plants > Roots >...
ACGCCTTCGTTCAGGCTGAATACAACAAGGCGTTTGTGCTCTTTGAGTACTTCGCCTACCTGAGGCGTAATCCGGACACCGGTGGTTATGATTTCTGGCTGGATGTTCTGAATGGACGAGAAGCCGGGAACTATCGCGGGATGGTCTGCGCTTTCCTGACGTCAACTGAATATCAGATGAGATTCAGTTCGGTCGTAACGCACAGTAACGCGGATTGCTCCGGCGTGCGTTAACGCAATTAACACTTCGATTTTGACCCAGGGCGGGAATGTATCTCCCGCCCTTTTTCTGGCCGCGCAGATTGGCCGTGACAAGTTTGAGGGGCAGACGGCGTTCCGCTATGGCAAACCGTGGCCATAACATTCCTGACGTAATTTGCTTGACACTCTTTGGATTTGTTTGCTAAAAGCTTAGCCAGCTTCATAATCTATTTCTATCCCATCAGATAGCGGACCTGAAGGTTCCCAAAGCCGCCCTTCCCGACCGCTAATGGACGTGGCTTCTATAAACAAAACGGAGGTATTCCCAATGAAGAGCCAAAAGTTTTTTGCGCCAGGAGTGTTCCTGGTGTTCACGTTCCTCTATCTACAGACTGCCGCGCCAGGCCAGGTAGCAAACGAAGGCAAATTGGCCAACGTCAATGCCAACGGGTCGAGCGTTCGATGGGAAGTGCTGGCTGCGAATTCGGGGCTGACCCTGACAGTCGCGGCCCCCGACGGAAGGGTGTTTCACAAGGAGTTTGGGGCAGGCACCTCGCCCGAATTCGCATTGACGGATAAACAAGGCGAGAGACTGCCGGATGGTCAGTACACTTACGAACTTCGACTTGACCCTGTAATTTCTCCGGGGTTCAGGGAGAAGTTAAAAGCGACCCGTGCCAGGGACGATGAATCGGAAAGTGAAAGGACCGCACGCAAGCGCGCAGCGACGCCGGGACTCGTTCAGTCGGGCAGCTTCGCAATTCTGAACGGGACGGTGATCCTCGCCGGGTCTGTGGAAGATTCGCGACGCACCGCGAAAGTAACGGAGCTGCAGCAGGCGCCGAAGGTTGTCTCCGGCAACACGCTGACCCGACTCCGCAACCACCGCGTGTCTCTGGGCGCTATGCCTGATCAGGTAATCCCGGACGATCTGATTGTGCAGGGCAGCGCCTGCGTCGGACTTGACTGTGTTAACAACGAAGTCTTTGGCTTTGACACAATCAGGCTCAAAGAGAACAACGACCGGATCCAGTTTGACGACACCAGCACGGCCGCGGGTTTCCCAACGAATAACTGGCAGATAAGGGCGAACAGCTCGGCCAGTGGCGGCGCCAGTTTTTTGGCGTTTGTAGATCAGGGTGCATCCGGCAATTCCGAGACCGGTACGATTCTTTTTGAAGTCGACGCAGGTGCGCCGGCCAACTCGCTCAAGGTAAGCAGCTCGGGCAAGATAGGACTCAGAACGGCGACCCCGGTCCTGGATGTACATATGAACACCAGTGACACTCCAGCCCTTCGCTTCGAGCAAAACAACGGCGGCGGGTTTACGGCGCAGACGTGGGATGTCGCGGGCAACGAAGCTAACTTCTTCATCCGCGATGTTACGAGTGGCTCGCGCTTGCCGTTCCGCGTTCGGCCCGGGGCGCCGACCAGCAGCATCGACATCTCTGCCGACGGCAGAGTTGGCGTAGGGACAGCAAGTCCTGTAAAGGCTTTGGATGTGGCCAAGAGCGGCGCCGACACCACCGCAAATCATGCCGTAGTAGAAGTTCGCACAACCGGCACCAGCGGGTTCGGCCCCGGACTGATTCTGGACAATTCCTCAATGACCGGTGGTCGCAGCTGGTCCGTATTCGCCAGTGGCGCAAGTGATGGAGTCGGGGCTACCGGCACCTTCAGCATTTTTGATCGGACAGCGTCAGCATCACGATTGGCAATAGATAGTGCCGGCAACGTCGGCATCGCGACAACTGCACCAACCGCCACTCTTTCCGTTAACGGAACCGCTAACAAGCCGGGTGGTGGATCGTGGGATATCTTCTCTGATGAGCGCCTAAAAAACATCAAGGGCCATTTTAACAGCGGACTCAAAGCCGTTATGCAGTTGCAGCCGCTCCGCTACGAATACAAGCCGGACAATGCTCTGGGCCTTAAGTCCGCCGGAGAGCACATCGGCTTCGGCGCTCAGGCTCTCCAGAAAATCATTCCGGAAGCGGTGAGCAGGAATGCGAACGGCTATCTGCAGATCAATAACGATCCGATCATCTGGACCATGCTGAACGCGATTAAAGATCAGCAGAAAGAGATCGCAGAATTGAGAGGAGAAATCCAGAAGCTGCGGGCAGCCTCGCGCAGACATAAGAGGTAGGCTTGGCAGATTCCTAACGAGAAAGTATCAAGGGCGCAGGAAGCTAAGGTTGGGCCAGCTTCCTGTGCCTTTTGGTGGCTGATTGTACTTGATTATCGCAAACTCGCTTCCGGACTCGTATCTGAACGGCCCGGGCGATCTCAGTTCACAAATCGACGCAGTTGCACACTGATCGCAAAACCGATTGCGATGAAGGTAGCCAGAACTGAAGAGAGACCCGCGCTCATTAAGGGTAGCGGTACTCCAATCACGGGCAACATTCCCAGGGCCATGCCGACATTGATGAAAATTTGAAAGATCAAACCGCCGACGATAGCCATGATTACCAGCATGCCCGTGCGATCGCGAGATCGGCGCGCGTCAGCGATCAACCTAGAGAGGAGCAGGGCATACGAAGCCAGCAAGAGGATACAGCCGACGAACCCGGTCGTTTCCGCGGTGACCGCAAAGATGAAATCCGTGTGAGGCTCGGGCAGGAATTTCAGACTGCTTTGCGAATACTCTGAGCCGCGAGCCCCGACCAATCCGCCCTCTCCCACAGTCACCATTGATTGCCAGGTATGATAACCAAAGCCCCGCTTGTCCGCGTTTTCCGGATCCAGAATTACCTTGATTCGTTCCAACTTGTAACCGTGCAGCAAGCCAGTCTTAACTCCTACCACATAGCCTAGCGGCGCGCCCGCAATACAAACAAGCAACGCGGCGCCCACGATCCACATTCGTACGGATGAAAGGAACAGAACTATGGCGAGCAGCGGAAGATAAGTGATCGATTGCCCCAGATCGGGCTCGAGCAGGATTAACGCCATCGGCAATCCGAGAATTGCGCACCCGATCAGGAATTCCCTCACAGTTAAATTGCCGGCGCGGTGCTTGCCAAAATATTTCGCCAGCATCAATACAACGGGAATTTTCACAAACTCCGATGGCTGAAACTGACCGAGCCCCGGCAACTTGATCCAGCACCGCTGCCCGTTAATTTTCATTCCCACGTGCGGGATCAGCACCACGACCAAAAGGACGAGACCGAAAACATAAAGGAACGGCGCGAGGTCAACCAGCCGGCGATAATCGGTAAATGCGATCGCCAGCATCGCGATCAGCGCGATGGCCAGACCGATAAGTTGTTTTTGCCAGAAAGTCTCGGTGGGCTGCGCATTATGAATCTCCCAGGCGCCGAAAGACACAATACCAATCGCCAGCACCCCCAGGATCCAGTCAAAATCTCTCAAACTTCGCTTTTCAAGAATTGCAACCATTTCAGTAAGCAGTAAACAGTGATCTATCGGATGCGCATCGCAATGTTATTAGGGGGCGCCTGCTCCGTCTTTCGCGTCTTCGCATAATAGACGTCGTACATTGCCCGCACCGATGGCGCCCCGTACCGGGAACCGAGCCCGGCGTTTTCTATTAGCGCAACGCAGGAAATCTCCGGCTTAAACGCCGGAGCGTATGAAACAAACCACGAATGGTCTTTGTGTTGGCCGACGTCTTTGCCGAGGCTCACGACCTGGGCCGTACCCGTCTTGCCCGCAATGTCGAATCCAACCATCTTTATGCCTGTAGCGGTTCCCGATTCGTTGACTACCGACCACATAGCCTTGACCACCACAGCATTTTGATCTTCGGGAATGCGAAGATCCTTCGGATCAGGACGGTCGAATACTCTTCCGGGACGCGCGGCACGGTAATCGGGACTACTCGGATCATTACCCACGGCATCCACGGGGCGGATCTCTTTCATGAGATGTGGAACATACATCTTGCCCTTCATGCCGATCGCCGAGTGGGCGCGCAACAAGGCAAGTGGCGTCAGCACGTCTTCGCCCTGGCCGAAGGAGGAGTAGACCGTGTCGATGTCTTTCCATTCGGTGTCTTTGGGGTAAAGACGCGCCTTCAGTTCGCGTGAAGGTGTGGTGCTAATCAATTCATGCGGCAGGTCTATTCCCGTCCGCTTATTCAGATCGAACTCATCAGCCATTTCCTGAATGCCTTCGAGTTTCATTTTCAGGCCCAGGCGATAGAAGTAACCGTCGCACGATTTCATAATCGCTACGTGTATGTCCGGCGAGCCATGATTGCCGCCCATACAGCGGGTGAATTTGTTGCCGATTGTGATGCCGCCGCCGCACACCAGATTGGAGTGGTCGAGAGTTATGGCTCCCTGCTGCAACCCGGCAGTTGCCATGAGCGGCTTCCAGGTCGAGCCTGGCGGATATCTTCCCTGAATGGCCCGATTGATCAGCGGCTTGTTCGGATCGTTCAGAAGTTTGGCATATTCTGCGCGGCCTTCTTTGGTGCCAATCCGTTGCGAAAACAAATTCGGATCAAAGGTCGGTGCCGAAGCCAGCGCGAATATCTCGCCATTATTTGGATCCATTGCGATGATTACCCCCCGGCCCTGGGGAGATTTGCGCAATTGGTCTTCGGCAGCTTGTTGCAAATCGAGATCGATTGTGGTGATCAAATCCTGGCCTTTTTGAGGTTCGATTCTCTCAACTTCGCTTTGAATGTGGCCGCCGCTGTCGACGATCACTTTTCGATAGCCGTCGCGGCCGCGGAGATATTCGTCGTAAGAAGCTTCCAGCCCATCCTGGCCGATGATGTCACCTGGTTTGTAGCCTTTGTCTTTGTATTCCGGCTGCTTCAGTTGGTCCGGACTGACTTCACCGACGTATCCCAGCACATGCGCCAACATCCCATCTGCGGGATACTGTCGCTGAGGCGTTTCCTCAACCCGTAACGCGGGAAATTCGAGTTGGTGCGCATCAACCCAGGCGATGTCCGCCGGCGTTGCCTCTTCCTTAATGCGAATGGACTCGAAAGCCGGCTGTAACTTTATCTGCTCGAAACGTTCGCGCAGGATCTCGGGATCTAGACTCAGGCCGTCCGCCAGCGGTTTGATCAGCGAAGCGCGATCCATGTTCTTCGTATCTTCGCGGGAAAGAATTACGCTGTAGATGGTGCGGGAGACGACCACGACTTTCTCGTTGCGATCAAGAATGCGGCCGCGCGTTGCCGGGATCGGCAGCAACCGGATACGCTGATTCTCCGCGACCTCGGCATAACGCCGGCCATCGATGATCTGAAGCAGGTAAAGCCGAACGCCCAGCACACCCAAAACAACGAAGACGAGGATCTGAACGATCTGTAATCGACCGCGCACGTTTTGTGAGTCGTCAACGAATTTCATAGGATCGCTTTGCTCGCGACGGTGGAGGATAGACGAAGGACCATAACAAGAGAGGTTGTCGCGTACGACTATGGTCTATCGCTCATTGCCATCGTCTATCTTTATCTCCTCCGCAACACTCCGGGTCGCCGCGCTACGCGACGTCGCACTGAAAACTGACGCCGCTGCCGGGCGGGCGCGCTGAACATCGAATTATAAAAGTAAAGCAGAATAGTTCCCGCTATGGTCGTAGCGATGATTTTATAGGCGACGTTCTGGATGAAAGGCATCGTCGGCGGATGACCAAACAACCGATTCATCGCCACGTAGATGACGTTGTCGATCAATGTTGCCCCTGCCAACACCGGGATTCTCAACAGCGTCGTATCAAGCATGACGCGCGAAGCTGCGAGAAACACGATGTAAGCAGTCAGGGTTTTTGAGAAACCGCCGGCTCCGAGTAAGCCATGACTCAGGGCATCGGTAGCGAATCCGGCGGCTGCCCCCACCACCAAGGCCTGCAGCGCCTCGCGTTGCAGGGCGAAATAAACAACCAGGATCAGGCCCAGGTCCAGATAGGCAAGTGGATGCCACGCGGCCAGGGCTGACTGTAATGCGATGGCAAGGGCCAGGACCCCTGCGATTGTAAGTTGGCGCATCTCAGAATACTGAACCGGGGGCAGTGAGTCGTGAGACAAAACTATCGGGCTTTAAAACAAAATGGCCGCTCAACGTTCAGCGCTCTTACTTCTTTTCTTTTCCACGTTCGGCAGCGATTGATCTGAATCCGATCGCTGCGGGGGGTGATAGAGCAGGACCGCAACCTCTTCGAGCCGGTCGAGACCCGCCGACGGCTTAATATGAATTAACTGGTTCTCGGTCGCCGCGCCGCTCTTGAGCTCAACCACCTGGCCGACCGCAAAGCCAGCCGGGTAGATGCCGTCTTGTCCGGTCGTGGTAACGTTTTCTCCCATCTGTACTTTTTCCAGGCTCGAGACAAATCGCATATCAAGCAATCCGTTATCACCCATTCCCTTGATCGATCCGAAAGCGTGCGAAGTGCCAAGTTCGCCGACGACCGCGCCTACACCAGACCGTTCGTCAGTAATTAACATTACCTGCGCGCTTAGGGGGCCCGTGGCGACAACACGGCCGACAATTCCGGAAGCCGCTACCACGGGCATATTGTTTTCTATCCCCACCATTCTTCCCTGGTCGATGGTGATCGTATCGAACCACGCGGACGGATCGCGCGCGATGATGCGGGCCGTGACCGTCGCGTATTCGCTTTTCTGTTTTAGTCCGAGCAAGCCTCGCAAGCGATCAACCTCGGCGGCTTTCCCGCGCGTCTCGCGCAGATCCGCTTCCATGCGTGCGATCTTTTCCCGGAGTTGTTGATTTTCAGAGGAAGCCTGGCGCAATTCACCAAAACCTGAAAAAACATTTGCGGTATGATTACCAATGAAGGCTGCCACCCGCTGGACGGGATAGGCGAATGTTTGCGCCCAGCTTTGAACGACACGCTGGTTGTTGTTGTAATCGCGCGCGTCGTACGACATGAGAAGGAAATTCGCGAGCAGCAATCCCGCCAGCCACCACGGCGCTCTTTGTCGTATCTCTCTCTGGGTGCGAATTGCGGCCATCTTACTTAGAGAGTCTTACCAAATCTGAATCACAACTTAACGACCGTCAGCTCCCACGGTCAGACTATTGTCCCACTTGACACGCTTCAATAAATCAAAGTCTGACAACATCTTACCGGTGCCCAGCACTACCGACGCCAGCGGATCTTCGGCCAACGAAACCGGCAGTCCGGTCTCAATCGAAAGGCGCTTATCGAGGTTCTTCAAAAGGGCTCCGCCGCCAGTCAGCACGATCCCGCGTTCCACGATGTCGGCCGAAAGTTCGGGAGGAGTACGTTCGAGAGCGACGCGCACGGAATTAATGATCGCGGCGACGGAATCAGCCAGGGCCTCACGTATTTCTTCATCCGAGATCGTAATCGTCTTGGGAATACCTTCGATCAAGTTGCGGCCGCGGACTTCGTAACTGAGCGGTTCGTCCAACGGAAAGGCGGAGCCAAGTTCAATCTTGATTGCCTCGGCGGTTCGTTCTCCGATCAAGAGGTTGTATTTGCGTTTGATATATTGCGTGATCGCTTCGTCCATTTCGTTTCCGGCGACGCGCACGGAACGCGAATAAACAATGCCACTCAAGCTGATCACGGCGATGTCGGTTGTGCCGCCGCCGATGTCCACCACCATATTTCCGTGCGGTTCAGTGATGGGCAGTCCGGCGCCGATTGCCGCCGCCATTGCCTCTTCGACCAGATAAACTTCGGAAGCCTTGGCGCGATACGCCGAGTCTTCGACGGCGCGTCTTTCAACCTGCGTGATCTCGGATGGAATTCCGATCACGACCCGAGGGCTGACCCACGTCTTGCCATTGTGAGCTTTGCGAATAAAGTGCTGAAGCATCTTCTCAGTCACTTCAAAATTTGCGATGACGCCGTCTTTCATCGGCCTGATTGCGACGATGTTACCCGGGGTGCGGCCGAGCATGTCCTTAGCGTCGCGGCCGACCGCCTCAACCGCGTTAGTTACTTTGTTAATGGCAACGATCGAGGGTTCTGAGACGACGATTCCGCGTCCCTTTGCGTACACGAGTGTGTTCGCCGTGCCAAGGTCGATCGCGAGATCGCTTGAGAACAGGCTAAAGATTGATTTGAAAGCCATCTGAAAAACTTTCCTGCTTGTTAAATGATTCCGCCTGGAGAGGTGAGCGATCAGTTTCAGTGCAAGCGCCGAGGCGGCGACGCCTCACTATCCGAGCCTGGCACATCGGAAAAACAACTCACCGGGGCAAAACAAAGATACAACTATTTGGCGGGTAATGCTATTAGTAAATCGAAATCTGGCTATCGATTTCTCAGAAAGTTTTGCTTACCGGAAACGCTTCGTTCCATTCATCATCAAAATTCCCGGCGGGCGACTCGAGGGCATCGAAGTTCTTTTCCCGCAAGTCGGTGGGAAAAGGTGTCACTCGGACCGGCTGCCACTAAGAACCAGGCGATACTGACTGTTGTTTCCCTGCTGGTCCGAAGCCTGGAGGGTTACTTCTCTGGTACCCGAAGGCACGCTGATTTGGATTTGGAAAGATCCGTCACGCGCGGCGGTCGCATCGCGGGACGAAACACTGACGCTGGTACCGGGGGCGGCGTTGCCGCGGATTATATAAAGATTCCCACCCAGGTACGCCGAAGACAGATTAGAAACAGTCACTGCGGCTGAGGTCGCTCCGCGCATGTTGATATTGAACTTGAGCGGCTCGCTCCAGTCGCTGGTCTGACCCGAAGCAGCAGTGGCGCGGATTCGCCAAAAGTAAACTCCTGGCCGCAGATCGCTGACGCTGAACTGAGTTGCCACCAGCTGATCCCGTTCGATCACACGCCCTTCGCTAACAAAGAAAGGTGAAGTAGCTACTTCCACCCGATAAAAAGCGGGAATGCCTGATTGCGGTTTTTGCCAGCGCAGCGTAACAGCAGCTGCACCATTCGTAGCTACAAAAATCTTTTCCAGGTCACGAGGTTCGATCGGTTGCGGAATGTCGAGCAGTCGCTGTGGCTTGGATACCGTGCCCGACTGGTTGACGGAAACATATTCCCCTGCGCGCAGGAAAGTTTTCTCGCCAGCTCGGTTCACGCTCTCAACGTTTCCGCTGTTGACGCGAATCTCTTCTGTGCCTTCCGAATTAACTCCGAAACTTGCGGCCGTCTCTCCGGCAATCTGGTTTTGGGTCTTCGGCGTCTCGACAACATTTTTGGTGCCTTCGCTCTGGTGGTCCGTACGTACGAGCATTTGTCCGCTGTCGACAACAACGTGAACGTTGCTGCGCTTGCCACCCTCGTTGCCATCGTTGTCGCGAATGATGATCGTGCTGTCAGGTCGGACGACTACCGTCGACCCATCGGCCATGCCAATGCGCGCGCGTCCGTCGGCCTGGGTCTGGACTGTATCGCCGGGATAGAGTTGCGTGTCGCCGCCGGCAATAATAACTTGACGCGTTGATGCGCGAATAACTTTCACGCCGCCTTCAAACGAAATGAAACGCGCGCCGGCAGGCGCTTCGGTCCGCAGGCCGACCTTGCTTAGCGGATTGCCGTACTTCCAGACATACAGGGCGCTGCCGCCGCCGATTAGACATAACACCAGCGCGAACCCGAGAACGTAGAGTGAACGTTTCTCGATGACCCACCAATCCAGATAAAAGTGTGTGTTGCGATTAGACATGCGAATCGAAAACGATAAGGTGAGTAGGAGAGAGCGGGCTCGAGGGCGGCTTCGAGAACTGCCAAACACAATTTAACACAGTGGAGATGGCGCTTACAAGCTGTGATTTTGGGCTTTTTTCGAGAATTCTTGAGTTCTGCGTTTGGCGAACTCGACTACTTGACGTAAATAGGGTTTGAGATTATCCACGGCTTGCCTCGAGCGGGTAATGGCAGCGAATCAAAATAGGCCTCGATGCGGTAAGTGCCTTTGTCATGAATATCAAATTCAGTTGTGCGCTGATCGGCCTTCTGGTCGACTGGATTTCCATTCTTGAAAAGGACGAACCGAGACGGAAGCGGCGCGCTGACCTGTAAGTGCACGGCGGTTTTTAGCGTAACTTCGTCGCCCATCATTACCGGCGTGGAATCTTCCTGGGCGAAAAAGCTAAACCCATTTGGATCGCCTAAGACGTCGAACGAAATGTAACAATGACCGCGCGCGATGGCGGCAAGCAAGGACTCGCGGGTGAGCGGCTCGCTCTTATCGATTAGCACGTGAGTGCGTACCACATGAAAGCTGCGTTGATAAGGATCGAGCTTGATCCCCAGTAACTCTCTTCCGGTGGCGTCGTTCAAACTGATGCCAACGTTCGAATGCGCGTCGTTGCCCTCGGTCGCGACAAGTCTCTGATTCCCGCCGGCAATAGCATCGTCCCAACGCTTCTCTTCATCGGCCGGTCGCGCCATGAAATTTGCGAACATCAAATCCGGATAACTTCGGTATGACCATAGTCCATCGAAGAAAGTGACCAGCCGATTCAGGTGTTGCGTGTTGGTGAACAGGTTGTAGACTTCGACACCGTCGTATCCAGCGGCTTGCCAGCTGTGAAATTCATTCGGATAAGCAACGATCACTAAACCGCTGCGGGCTTTCTGTTCGTCGATCACTTGCTGCGTTGATTTTGTGCTTGCCGTGTCTGCTGAATCCGTTCCCGGAATCAGGAGCAGGCGATCGCCGTCACGGGTTGCCACCTCGTTGCCGTTTACAAACAACACGCCGGCATGTTCGCCATTCAGAGTCATTGCTGCCGTATCAAAGTCCGGCTGTGGGTGCTCAGTCATGATCACGAAATCGAGTCCGTTCGATTTCGCCGCCGCGACAAGCTCGGCGAACGTGCCGGTGCTGTGCCCGCCAAGAAACGAGTGAACGTGAATCACTCCTTTGTAATCGACCAGTTGGTTTTCTCTCTGCGTAGTTCGCTGGGAGGCCAGTTGGCTGATTGCAGCGTCGAGCCGCCCCAGACGATGGCGGCGGTAGACAAAGGGAAATTGTAAGAAAGCGGCCAAAAGAAAAAGCACTAACAGCCGTCGTGACCAGCGCTTCATTGGTGCGGAATTGTAGACCAGAGGAGAGGCAGTGCGAAGGCGGCTGGCGATTACTATCTAGTCTTCAAAGTCAACGGAAGCGATGGTTTCGCTGAGGCCGCGTCCCAGGTCGGCGACCCTCAAATGCTGAGGGTGGATGGTGTATTCATCCAGCGCGGCACGGTCGCGAAATAAGGCTACCAACGCAGTGTCGTAGGAACGTGCCAAATGGAGAATATCGAACCCCACGGCAAATCTTTCCATGCCCTCAACGAGGCCGGCGAGACTTCTCAATTCCGCGAGATGTTCATCGCGCGAACCCTGGTCAACTTCGGGACGATATCTCCAAATGACAACGTGAGTCAGCATCTTCGATGGTCTTTCGATCCAGCTATGACTTTTCAATCAGGCGCCTCAGTTGTTCGTTCAGTAGCTCCCAGACCTGGCGGACATGTCTTTCCGTGGTCCGAATATTTCCGATTGAGAGCCGTAGCGTGAGTTTGTCTTTTAACTTCGTATGCGACAGAAACGCTTTTCCCGTCGCGTTCACGCCGTGCATGATTGCTTCATTCAAGACATCGAGACGTTTGCCGCGGACTTCATCGCTCTCGCCGGCGATCGCCGGTCGGGCGCGGAAGCACACCAGGGCGAACGGCACGGGGGCGAGTAATTCCCAGTTGGAAGACGTTGCAATCCAGGAAGCAAATAGTTTCGCCAGCCGGCAATGCTCGCGAATGCGTTCAGCAAGTCCCTCGTGACCAAAGTAGCGAATGATCATCCACAGCTTCAACGCGCGGAAACGCCGGCCGAGTTGCACGCCATAATCCGATCCGCTGCGCACCTTGTCTTGTTCAGGGGTCCGCAAATATTCGGGGACCAGCGAGAATGCTTTCTGCAGGAGATCCAGATGGCGGCAATAGAGTACTGAAAGATCGAACGGCGTAAAAAGCCACTTGTGCGGATTCAGCACGAGCGAATCTGCGCGCTCACAACCGCGCAGAATGTTTTGCATCTCGGGAACAACGGCGGCCGAACCCGCATACGCCGCGTCGACGTGCAGCCATAACGAATGCTCTTCACAGATTTTAACTATGTCTGGAACGGGATCGACACTGGACGTGGATGTTGTGCCGACCGTCGCCACCACACAGAAAGGATGAAATCCGTCGCGTTTGTCTTCCTGGATAGCTTGTGCCAGCGCTTTCTGGTCCATGCGAAATTCCGAGTCGGTAGGAATCTTGCGCAAGCTGCGCTGGCCCAGGCCGAGCGTAATGATGCCTTTGTCAATCGAAGAATGCGCTTGTTCCGAGGCGTAGACGCGCAGTAGAGGAAGATCATCGCGACCGGTCATGCCATCCTCGCGAATGCGCAAATTGGCGCCCTCGCGGGCGGCAGCGATCGCGTGCATGCTGGAGACCGAAGCGGTGTCGTAGATAAACCCGCTGAGGCCGGAATCAAGACCCATCATTTGGCGCAACCAGTCCAGGACAACTTCTTCCAATTCAGTCGATGCCGGAGACGTTCGCCACAACATCGACTTGACATCGAACGCGGCGCTTAATAATTCGCCGAAGATCCCCGGCGCCGAAGTTGAGGTCGCGAAATAGGCGAAGAACGAAGGATGACTCCAGTGCGTAAGCGCGGGAACGATCAGCCGATCGACGTCAGCGAGAATCGCGTCCATCGGCTCGCCTTTTTCCGGTGGTGAAGAAGGCAATTGAGCTTTTAGATCGCCCGGTTCAATCTGGGCGAGCACTGGGAGATCTTCAATGCGATCAAAGTAATCGGCGATCCAATCGATGATCTCGTGACCATAACGACGGAATTCTTCAGCGCTCATGTCGCCGGTTCTCGTTTGATCCTGATCAGGTTTTTGGGCCGGCTCCGGCATATCAGTCTCTTGCATCCACTCTGAAAGCAACGTCGACAATATGTTTTGCAACTTCGTTCTCGGTCATGGGAGTAACCTCAGTCTCTAGTACAGTCTGTCCGCTCTTCCACGCTAAGGCGCAAAGCGGCAAAGAAAAACCGCAAAGCAAAATCCAAGAATTGGTCAGGAGTAACCTCAGTCACACGCAAAGGCGCAAGCCGCAAAGAAGAACCGCAAAGTAAGAAATCAAAGAGCCGTCCATCAGAACCCCAGCGGCTGCAACGGTCGCGGTTTGGTGCCTTCGAAAAACCAGCTCGCACCCACCCGCAAACGGTGATGCCACGTTGGCAGGCGTTGAGTATAAAGCGCGAAACGTGCCTGGCGCGCAACAGCTCCGCCCAGGACTTTTCCCCCCACCAGAACGGCGCCATGTTCCGTGCCGAGGCTAAGCGCTTCACCCAGCTCTTCGAAATGTTTCGATCGCAAGTGACCGCCGGTAAGAAATGCCTTCACATTGTGCGACAGCAAACCCGCCTGCTGATACGCCAGTTGGGCCGTGCCTTGAAGTGTCGGTACCACGTCGTTGTAAAGGGCGATGTCTCCGAGCGCGAAGGCGCTTTCATAACCGCGCAGCTGCAGAGTCGGTTCAACCATGAGCAGGCCGCGCCGGTCTTTCTCAACCTTGAGTTGTTCTATCAACGGATTCACGCGCACCCCCGCTACCCAAACGACTGCGGCGGTTTTGATTTGGGTCTGTTTATGATTGTGATCGAGAGTGATGCCATGCTCGGCCACGCGCACAACCCTTGTGTCTGTGAACGTCTCGACGCGCGAATGAAGCAAAGCGGCCTCGACAAACTCGCGAATTTGATGGCCCATGCCTGGCACCAGCCGGTCCGCCATCTCGATCACCAGCACGCGCGCCTCGCCACGCAGCGCGCGACGTTTCACGGCGTCGCGTAAAAGATCAGCCATTTTTGTGGAGAGCTCGACTCCACTGGCGCCGCCACCCACAACCGCGAATGTCAGGGCATCGCGGGTGTCCTGCGGGGCAGCGTCGGGCTGCACGCTATCCAACGCCTCAGTCATACGGCGCCGCAAATTGTTTGCGTCGGCGAGAGTGCGAAAGGGAAGCGAAAGGGCTTCGGCGCCCGCGACGCCCGCGTAGTTGTTGACGGCACCGAGTGCGAGCACCAGGGCATCGTAGGAAAACGTTTCCGGCCCGTCGCTCAACGTCACCCGGCGAGACTTCAGGTCGATTTCGGCAACCTTGCCACGGACCAGACGTACTCTTTCATCTAATAATTCCCTGTAATCGGGTGCAATATGCCAGGCTTCAACTTCACCGCTTAAATACTCATAGAGCATCGGCTTGAAGAGAAAGTGGTCCTCGTCGCTGACGAGTGTGACGTCGCCGGCTCCGGCCAGATCGAGCGCGCTAAACAATCCGCCGAATCCGCCGCCAAGGATCAGGATTTTCGCGTCCTGCACAGCCATGACTCAAGTTTCCTGAGGTGATTGTCTAAAGCGAGGGAATGTTACCAGACAAAGTCGCACGCTGACAGGAGGAAGCCCGCTTCGCGTCATCGCCACTGGACACAAATCCGACGCACATGTTAGTTTCTAGCTTGCAATTTAGTAACTTTGCGGTTTGCTCCGGCTTACTGCGGTCTGGGAGGGCCATCAACAGTAGTGGTGTTAGCAAGAGAAGCGAAAGAAAAGATAGTTGGGGAATATCGTGCGCACGCGGCGGACACCGGTTCGGCGCCCGTGCAGATCGCGCTGCTTAGTCAGCGTATCAACGAACTCACTGAACACTTCAAGACACACAAGAAGGACAATCACTCGCGGCGCGGACTGCTGAAGATGGTCTCGCAACGTCGCAGTTTGCTCGATTATTTGAAACAAACGAACATCGACCGCTACCACGAGGTGGTTAACCGACTTGGTTTGCGTCGTTAAGGCGAATATCGAATAAGCTCTAATCGAGACTATCTTCGAGTCTCAAGACTGAAAAAAGCCCGCGCCTATCGAAGGACCTGAACCGAATGCCGAACGTGACGGCGATACTCGAAGCCAGGTGGCGCGTGTGGCCTTAGAAAATGATGAAGGCGGCAAGAGCTTCACGGCTAGGCTCTGCCGCCTTCACTTGTATTCAAAGCAAGTTTGTACGTCGCGCACAGATAATCACTTCCATTCAGGATATGTGCCGCGGTAACCCATTAACCCAAGCAAATCGCAGCGGATGCGACGCTGCGTGCCTGCAATCAGCAGGCGTTGTCAAAGGAGACAAGAAGACATGACAGTTAAGAAATATTTGAAGGAGTCGATCAAAGTTGGTGATCACGATCTGACCGTTGAAGTTGGGCGCGTCGCCAAGCAAGCTGACGGCTCCTGCGTGATTCGCTATGCCGACACGATGGTTCTGTGCGCCGCGGTTGGCGCGCAAACACCGCGCGAAGGTGTTGACTTCTTTCCGCTCACGGTTGAGTACCGCGAAGCAAATTATGCCGCCGGCCGGATTCCCGGAAATTATTTTCGGCGCGAAGGCCGGCCCAATGAAAAGGAAGTTCTCACCAGCCGCCTGATCGATCGTCCCTGCCGGCCACTCTTTACGGATGGTTACCGCAATGAAACCCAGGTGATAACAACCGTGATTTCCGCCGACCCGGACAATAATCCCGATGTCGTCGCGATCACGGGCGCATCGTGTGCGCTTTACCTTTCGGACATTCCGTTTCCCAATCCGATCGCCGGGGTACGTGTTGGCCTGGTCGACGGGCGTTACGTTGTCAATCCAACTTATGACGAAGTGCGCGATTCAAGGCTAAACCTGATCGTTGCCGGAACCGAAGAAGCCATTGTCATGGTCGAGGCCGGGGCGCACGAAGTCTCGGAAGAGATCATGGTTGAAGCGCTAATGCTGGCGCACAAAGAGATTAACCGGCTCTGCCGCTGGCAGAAAGAGCTTTACAAGGCGCTCGAAATCGAGAAGCGGGCGGTTGAACCGGCGGCCCTCAATGAAGAAATGCTGGGCCAGATCGAGCGTAATTACGCTGATCGCCTGCGCGCCGCGCTCGACACTACGAACCAGGAAAAACGCGCCAGCTACGCGGCCGTTGATGCGCTCAAAAAGGAAGTGGTCGAATCGTATCCGGAAGATCAAATCGAGCAACGGTCCATGGCCAAAAAGTGCTATGACCATTTGAAGGAAAAGATCTTTCGCGATGACATCCTGAATCAAAGGCGCAGGCCGGACGGACGCCGATTCTCTGAAATTCGGCCGATCACCTGCGAAGTTGGCTGGCTGCCGCGCACGCACGGCTCAGCACTTTTCACCCGCGGTGAAACGCAGGCAATGGTCACCACGACGCTCGGCACAAAAGATGACGAGCAGTTCATGGACGATTTGGAAAAGGGAGAAGTCAAGCGACGCTTTCTGCTGCATTACAACTTTCCCCATTATTCCGTCGGCGAGGTTGGGCGCTTTGGCTCGTCGTCCCGGCGCGAGATTGGGCACGGCGCCCTGGCGCGCCGCGCGCTCGAAGCAGTGCTTCCGGATGACACAACGTTTCCTTACACAATTCGAATCGTCTCAGACATCACTGAGTCGAACGGATCTTCCTCGATGGCCAGCGTCTGTGGCGGTGCTTTGTCTCTGATGGACGCCGGGGTGCCGTTAAAGGCGCCGGTCGCGGGGGTCGCGATGGGCCTGGTAATGGAGGGTAATAAGTATGCGATCCTCACGGACATCGCCGGCGCCGAAGACCATTACGGAGACATGGACTTTAAGGTTGCCGGCACGCACGAAGGAATCACCGCGCTGCAGATGGATATCAAGATCACGGGCGTGAATGCCCAGATTATGTCCGAGGCGCTGGCCCAGGCGAAGAAGGGGCGGTTATTTATTCTGGGAGCAATGGAACAGACACTCAGTGAACCCAGAGCCGCTTTATCGCCACATGCTCCGCGGATCATCAAGATCAAAATCAATCCAGATAAGATTCGCGACGTGATTGGACCAGGCGGAAAAGTCATCCGCGCTCTGGTCGAAGAGACCGGCGCGAAAATCGACGTTGAAGATGATGGCACGGTTTCGATTGCCACCTCGGACAGCGCCGCTGCCGATGCGGCCGTGAATCGGATTCGCGGACTAACCGCTGAAGCTGAAGTCGGTCAAACCTATGTCGGCACGGTCTCACGCATTGTGGACTTTGGCGCCTTTGTCGAGATTTTCCCGGGCACAGACGGTCTGTTGCACATCTCCGAGATCGCCGATCGTCGTGTCCGCGACGTTCGCGATGAACTGCGCGAGGGCCAGCAAATCATGGTGAAATGCATTGGCAAGGAGGGCAACAAGATCAAACTGTCCCGCAAGGCCGTGCTGCGAGAAGAAGCCGGTCGGGCCGAAGCGGCCAGCGACGCAGGCTGAAATCGTAGGCCGTAAGTCCGGACGCTCGCCGAAGATGTTAACGTGACTGCGCCCCAGTCTGACCGCTCGGGCTTGCTGCCTCCTTTGACCTTTCTAAAATTGGAATCCCTTGCAGGTGATGCCGGACCTTTCTCGGTATCACCTGTACTTCGACAATTCGCATTACCGTTAAAGGGTGAGGAGCGGTGAAGAGTGCGCTTCCTTACTTTTGCGGTTTATGTGCCGGCTGTTAACATGTCCGGCGGTTTTCGTTATTCACTTTCTGATGGGTCAGAAGTTTCCAGCGCGATCGAATAGAAAAAATTAGTGCCTGCACCCAACATCGAAACAATCGTTTCCCTCGCGAAGCGACGCGGTTTTGTCTATCCATCTTCTGAGATCTACGGCGGCCTGGGAAGCGCGTGGGACTATGGCCCAATGGGGGTCGAACTTTGCAATAACGTCAAACAATCGTGGTGGCGCTGGATGGTCTATGAGCGCGACGACATTGAAGGTCTTGATTCTTCGATCATTCTGAATCGGCTGGTGTGGAAGTATTCCGGGCACGAAGATACTTTTAGCGATCCGCTGGTTGATTGTCGCGACTGCAACACGCGTTTGCGCGCGGACAAGCTCGCGGACGGAAAATGCCCGAACTGCGGTTCAAAGAATCTGACTGAACCGCGGCCATTCAACCTTATGTTTCGCACGCATGTCGGCGCGACCGCCGAAGACGATCCCGATTCGCTCGTCTACCTGCGTCCGGAAACTGCGCAGGGCATCTTTGTAAATTTTCTTAACGTGCTTAACACGAGCCGCCGCAAGCTCCCATTCGGAGTGGCCCAGATCGGCAAATCATTTCGCAACGAAGTCACCCCCGGCAATTTCATTTTTCGCACGCGCGAGTTTGAACAGATGGAGATGGAATATTTTGTGAAACCAGGCGAAGACGAAACCGCGCATCAGGAATGGATCGATGCCTGTCTGCAGTGGTTTCTGGACATCGGCATCTCGCGCGATAACCTCCGGTTTTACGAGCAGCCCAGGGAAGAACTGGCCCATTACGCCAAGCGCACGGTCGATATTCAATATCGGTTTTTTCCCGAAAGGGAGGACGAAGAACGTCATTGGGACGAACTGATGGGCATTGCGAATCGCACCGATTTCGATTTGCGCACGCATTCGAAGAAACCTGAGGACTCGGAAGGCAAGCGGCTCAATCCTGATTCGACTGAGGATCTCTCCTACTTTGACGAGCAAACAAAGCAACGGTTTTACCCCTATGTGATCGAGCCGGCGGCGGGTGTCAATCGAACCGTGCTGGCGGTTTTGATGGATGCCTACTCCGAAAAGACGAATGAAAAAGGTGAGATGCGCGTGATTCTGAGGCTCAAACACTCGATGGCCCCGATCAAGGTCGCCGTGCTGCCACTGGCGAAGAACAAACCCGAGATCGTCGGGATGGCAAAAGCCATCAAGCGTTCGCTGCAACCCGTCGTGCGCGCGGTCTATGATGACACGGGAGGAATCGGCAAGCTGTATGCGCGACAGGATGAGATTGGTACGCCATTCTGTGTAACGGTGGATCATCAATCGTTGGAAGACGAGGCCGTAACCGTCCGTGATCGCGATACGTGGGAACAGGAGCGCGTGAAAGTAAGCGATCTCTCCGCGCATTTGCAAACGCGACTTGCGGCAACGATGTAGGGGCAGGGCTTGTCCCTGTCTTGATATTTCGTGACGGAGAGCAGCCACTGAGGGCTGCTCCAACAAATCGAAGATGCCGATTCTCAAGAAACGCGATCAGCAAACCGAAACCCGCCTGCTACTTGAGTCGGGCGATCCGGTTGAACTTCCGCCGGCCCAGATCGCCGGCGATGCGGTGCTGGTTCAATTCGAGAAGTTCAAGCCGTTCCTGCCGGAGTTGATCGACGAATTACGGAAAGGAACAACTGCTGAACCGGTCGCTGTGATGAACGATGGTTCGACTTTTGCAATTCATGGAGTGACGCGGACCTTCTGGGTCAAGTTGTGGCATTCTGCTGGATCAGAATTAACAAACATTGAACGCGTCCAGGTAATCAGTTGCATACCCTCGACGCGCGGCGTGGAGATTCGAATCGCCGATGACACTTAACGGCTCGACGACAGGTTCCAGAACTCGTTTAGGAGGCGGGCTACTGCCCGCCTTTATGATGCGGGCTTGAACCTGCGACGGTGATGGAGATTCCCAAAAAGATTTTGGATATTGCCAATGACGTACGCGCGGCGGGCGGGCGCGCGTTACTGGTCGGCGGCTGTGTGCGCGATAAGTTAATGAAGAAACAGCCGAAAGATTGGGATATCGAAGTCTACGGGATCGAGCCGGCGCAGTTACGACAATTGCTGGATCAATTCGGCGATGTCAACATCGTTGGTGAAGCGTTTACGGTTTATAAGCTTGGTTCGGACCTGGACATTTCACTTCCGCGCCGCGACCGCAAATCAGGACGGGGGCATCGCGGGTTCGTCATTGAAGGCGATCCGCTCATGACAATCGAAGAAGCGACGTCACGCCGGGACTTTACGATCAACGCCATTCTGCAGGATCCGCTCACCGACGAGATCATCGATCCGTTCCGTGGCCGGCCTGATCTTGATAACCGCACGCTGCGCGCCGTTTCCCTTAAGACGTTTCCCGAAGACAGCTTGCGTGTTTTGCGCGCCGCGCAATTTGCTGCTCGCTTTGAATTTCAGATCGATCCTGAGACCGTCGATGCGTGCAGGCTAATCGACCTCTCCGATTTGCCGTCTGAACGGATTTGGGGAGAGATAGAAAAACTCCTCTTACGCGCGCGCCGCCCTTCGATTGGCTTGAAGTGGTTGCACGAGCTTCACGTGATAGATCAATTGTTTCCTGAAATCAAAGCGCTCGTTGATGTGGCCCAGGATCCTGAATGGCATCCGGAAGGTGACGTCTTCGTGCACACGCAGCTGGTAGTCGATCGCGCGCGCGAGTTGATTGACGATCTTCCATTTCCAAAGCAGGTGACCGTGATGCTCGCGGCGCTGGCGCATGATTTCGGTAAGCCGGCTACTACGGCATTCGTCGACGGCCGCATTCGCTCGCGCGAACATGAGGACGCGGGAATTGCGCCGACTGAACGTTTCCTCGACCGATTGAATATTCACACGATCGATGGATATGACGTGAGGTCGCAGGTGGTTGCACTCGTTCGAGATCACCTGCGGCCGGGCGAATTCTATAAAAAGCGAGACGAGGTTGGCGATGGAGCATTCCGGCGGCTGGCGCGGAGATGCGAACTTGACCTGTTGTATCGTGTAGCAAAGGCTGACTCACTGGGCCGCAATGCTGAATGGGTTGCCCGCGATAAATGGTATGACGCCGCCGCGCAGGAATGGTTCATCAATCGCGCGCGCGAGTTGGAGGTTGAATCGAGTCCGCCGGCTCCAATCCTGTTAGGCCGGCATGTGCTGGAAATGGGCTTGCAGCCAGGACCGCGGATCGGCGAAATCACGAAAGCTGTTTACGAAATGCAGTTGGACGGTCGTGTGCGTGATCTTGAAGAGGCGAAGGCCGCGGCGCAGAAAATGCTCTCCGCAGATTGCGCAGAAAAACGATAGCAGGAAAAGGCAAACGCCCCTGCGAAGACATGGCCTGCGATCAATTCAGTCGTTTCGCGGCGTTCAAATACCACGGTCTTCGCTTTTTCGAAATCCGGACAATCTTCGGATCACGCTTTCGGTTGTTGTTGGGTTACGCAGTGAATGGTTCCCATACCCCACACCAAAGGCTCGCAGTTGATAGGCGTCACCCGGCGATCGGGAAATAAACCTTGAAGTATTTCAATCGCGCACGCATCATTCGGCTGACCGAAGACCGGCGCGAGAACGACGCCGTTTGCTATGTAGAAGTTTACATAGCTGGCAGGCAAGTGATCGAGGTTGCGAGTGTCAGTGCTCTCGCCTCCGACGACACCCGGCATCGGCACTGTAACCATTTCAAAGGGACGATCGTTGGCGTCCGTCACGCGCTCGAGTCGTTTCAAATTGTCCCGCAGGATTTCGTAATTAGTGTCGGAGGGATCGTCTTCGACCGCGCAAACGATCCTGGTTGGCGAAACAAACCGCGCGATGTCGTCGATGTGACCGTCGGTATCGTCACCGACGATCCCGTCGCCCAGCCAAAGAACTTTGGTGGCTCCCAGGTAATCCTTCAAATACTTTTCAATCTCAGAACGAGACAGATGCGAATTGCGATTCGGATTTAACAGACACTGCTCGGTCGTCAGGACGACTCCGGCGCCATTGACTTCAATCGATCCGCCTTCCATCACGATGCCCGGTTCGAATCGCCTGACGTTGAGAATGTTTTCGAGCTGCCCCGGAATCTCGTGGTCTTTTTTCAACTCTTCGTACTTGTTTCCCCAGGCATTGAAGCACCAGTGGTTAAAAGCGACCTCGCCTTGGTTATTGATCAGAAAGTTCGGGCCGTAATCTCGAATCCAGGAATCGATTGTCTTGATGCGTTGAAACCTGATGTTTTCGGCGCCGTCGAAATTGCATCGCGCACGCACTGAGAATTCTGTGGCTTCATCGTCAACCAGGAGATTCACGCGTTCGTGCGGCGTGAGCGCGGCTATCATCTGAAGAAATATCTGTTCGACCTGCGGGACGCGTCCGGGCCAGGTTTCAGGATCCTTTGGCCAGCTAAGCCAGGTGGCCCGATGAGGATGCCATTCCGCGGGCATGTAGAAACCAAGCTCGGCGGGAACGTTCGGCATCACTTGGTCGGAGGGGATTCGAGAAATCGAAATGAGAGAGCATCGTAGAAATCGATGCGACGATCGCGGAGGAACGGCCAGTTCTGGCGTGTCTCTTCGATCTTGCCGAGATCGCAACCGACGACGAGCACTTCTTCTTTATCGCTGGAAGCTTTCGCAATGATTCGTCCAAATGGATCGGCGACGAACGATTGGCCCCAGAAATTCAACCGGCCTTCGCGCCCAACTCGATTCACGACCACCACGTATACCCCGTTGGCGATCGCGTGCGCGCGCTGAATCGTTTCCCACGCGGAAAGCTGCGCTTCGTTTATCTCTTTCGCTTCATTCGGAAGCCAGCCGATCGCTGTCGGATAGAAAAGAAATTGCGCGCCTGAAAGCGCCGTCAAACGCGCTGCTTCAGGAAACCACTGGTCCCAGCACACGAGCGTGCCGATCTTCGCGACCCTGGTCTGATGAGTTTGAAATCCGAGATCGCCGGGCGTGAAATAAAACTTTTCGTAGTAGAGCGGATCGTCGGGAATGTGCATCTTCCGATACTTACCCGCAATCTTTCCGTTGTTGTCGATGATGACCGCGGTGTTGTGATAAACGCCGGCGGCGCGTTTTTCAAAAAGCGATGCGATGATGACAACTTTCTTCTGGCGCGCGACCTTATTGAGCGCTTCAGTCGATGGCCCGGGAATGGTCTCAGCCATTTTGAAGAGCTCGATGTCTTCGGTCTGACAGAAATACTGTGAGCGAAAGAGTTCCTGAAGGCAGACAATCTGCGCGCCTTGCCTGGCCGCTTCTCCTATGCGGGCAATCGCTTTCTTGAGATTCGCGTCAGGCTTCGGATCGCAGGACATCTGAACCAGGCCTACCCTTACGACCTGCGACGATTTTTTCTTCGGCATTCGGGCTGAGTATAGCAAAGCGCGAGGCCCGGCGGGAGCGGCTAGCCTTTATGGATCGGGTACGGTTTCTCTGTATCGACCGAGATCGGCTAAGATGTCGAGTCAAATCTCGCCAGAGTCAAAGAAAGAAAGAGCGACGTAGATGATTGATTTCGAACTTACTGAAGACCACCAAGCTTTGATAGAGACCGTGCGCGAATTTGCACAGAAGGAGGTTGCGCCGTACATCAAAGAATGGGACGAGAAGCAGCACTTTGAACGTTCCGTGTTTGACAAAATGGCCGAGCTGAACCTGCTCGGCGTTTGTATCCCCGAACAATATGGCGGCGCCGGTTTCGATTACATCTCGCTGGGTTTGGTATGTGAAGAACTGGAGGCCGTCGATACGTTCCTGCGCGTCGCGATGTCGGTCCACACAGGGCTGAATTCATTGACGCTTTACACCTGGGGTACCGAGGAGCAAAAGCAAAAATACCTGGCGCCGCAGGCAAAGGGCGAAAAACTTGCGACCTATGGACTAACTGAGCCGGGCGCCGGATCGGACGTGGTCGGAGCGCGCTCAACGGCACGTCGTGACGGCAGCGATTACATTCTCAACGGCGAGAAGATGTGGATCAGCCTCGCGGACACGGCCGATAATTTTCTCTTCTTTTGCTGGACCGATGAAGATAAGCGGAGAAAACGCGACCATTCAGGCATGTCCTGTTTCATCGTTGAGCGCGGCATGAAAGGTTTCACTTCAGGAACGATTCACGGCAAGTTGGGCATTCGCGCCGGAAACACGGGCTACTTTTCTTTGCAGGACGTGCGGGTGCCGAAGGAGAATCTGATCGGCGAAGAAGGCGAGGGCTTCAAGATCGCAATGTTTGCGCTCGAGCAGGGGAGATTCACCGTGGCTGCTGGCGCCACCGGAGTAATTCGCGCCGCCCGCGATGCGTCAGTTGCTTATGCGAACGAGCGCGAGACTTTCGGTACGAAGATCGCGAATCATCAATTAGTCAAGCAAAAGATCGCCGAGATGGAAGCCGACTTTCAGATGTGCCGCTTGCTTTGGCTGCACGCCGGCTGGTTGAAGAACGAAGGCCAACCGAACGGCCGCGCCACCAGCCTGGCGAAGTGGCAGGCAACGGTGCGCAGCGAAAAAGCTGCCTCAATGGCCATTGAAGTTCACGGCGCAAATGGTTACACGAATGACTATCCGGTCGAACGCTACCTGCGCAACTGCAAAGCCGCAGTCATCTACGAAGGCACGCGCGACATTCATACCCTGATGCAGGCTGACTGGGCCCTGGGATTGAAGCAGGAAAAGCCCGCGAGAAAAACCCTGCCGCCATGGAAGACCGCCGAGTCACGCGGCGCCGTCGCGCTATAGTTGGCGATCTGTCCAACAGTATTGTCAGCCGTGAAACTTCGGTTTAAAGTGGCCGCATAACCTTCATTTCGTTTTCATTTGGGCAACCCTGATTTTTAGGAGGGAACTATGCGCCGGAATCCTTTTGGCCTCCAGGGCTTGATCCTCGTAGTTGTCTGCCTCATTTGTGTAAGAGCTGCTCTTGCCCAGGCGCCTCCGTCCTCAATTCAGCTCTTCATGCCCAACGGCAGCGCCCCAACTCGCGCAATTCGCCTGACAGTTGTTACTGATCGAGGCCAAACGGACACGGTGTACACGGATTCCAAGGGCGTTTACATGATGCGGACCCCGGCAAACCAATCCATCTATTACACTGTAACGATCGAGGCTGACCGGGAAACATTCGATACGACCACGACGACTTTCAAGCTTGATCGTAACAGTCCCGCGCGCATCGTGGTCTTTGTTAAGCCGTTACCCGCAATAAAACGCCCTGCCAAAGGTGACGCAATTTTAGATATCGCAAACTACGAGGCGAATATTCCTCCTAAAGCTCGCGCCGCATACAAGCGCGCGTTGGATTCGATTAACGATAATCATCTCGAGGGCGCTATCTCCGATTTACAAAAGGCCATCGATCTCTATCCGACTTATGTAGCCGCGCTTAATGATCTCGGCGTGACCTACATGAAATTGCGCCGGCTTGAAGAATCCGAGACCGTATTCCGAAAAGCGATTGAAATCGATAAACGCTTTTTTCACCCGCGCATGAATCTGGGCATTGTGCTCAACAAAGAAGGCAAGTACAAGGAGGCTCAGGAGATTCTTGAGCCTTTGTACGGCGAGAACCATGGCATGTTGGAACTCCGACTTGGCCAAATCTATTACGCTGAAAAAAAGTTTGCGGCGTCGCAAAGGGCTTTCGAGCAGTACCTGTCAGACGTCCCCGCGGCGCCTAACGCTCCGCAAATTAGTCAACTCATTGCTCAGCTCAAGACTGCGTCAAAGGAAGACTAATAGCTCTATTACGCCGGCCAGCGCCTCCTCAACTAATCGGCCATTTGAGATTAGCTCAGCACCTCCAATCGGACGTGCTCACCGGCTTTGCTCCGAACTTGAAAATGATTTCGTCCGCCTGTTAGCTGCTAACGTCGTGGTTTGAGTTTCTGCTACTATGACGGCGCTTTCTTTCGTTCCAGAACAACATTAGCCGGCAGGTGTGACGATGGTTTCGACCCAGAGAAGACAAACAATAGCGCCTGAGTTGAGAACAGAGCGCGAGCTGTCATTGGATTTTTTGCGAGTCACTGAAGCGGCAGCAATTGCTGCGGCGCGCACGATGGGCCAGGGCGATCGGGAATATTCCGATCAGGTGGCAGTGGAGGCCATGCGTGAAGTCATGGACTCAGTACCGATGCGCGGGCGAGTGGTCATCGGTGAAGGCGAACGAGACGAAGCGCCCATGCTTTTCATCGGCGAAGAAGTTGGCGGCGGCTTCGGCGTGGGCGAAGAAATGGCGGCCTCGTGTCCGGAAGTCGATATCGCGGTCGATCCTTTGGAAGGCACGAACCTATGCGCTCTGGGAGCAAACAACGCGATTGCAGTTTTAGCGGCTGCTGAGCGAGGCGGTTTATTGCATGCGCCGGACATTTACATGGACAAGATCGTTGTGGGGCCATCATCCCGGGGCGTGATCGACATTGATGCTCCGGTCAAAGACAACCTGCGCAACATTGCGCGGCGCCTGGGCCGCGACATTGAAGACTTGACCGTGATCGTTTTGGATCGCCCTCGCCACAAAAAGGTCATCGACGATGTGCGGGCGGCGGGCGCGCGCATCCGTTTGATTTCGGACGGCGATCTTTCCGCCGGCATCTCCGCGGCCGTCGCGGGGACCAACATTCATGCCTGTATCGGTATCGGCGGCGCGCCGGAAGGTGTGCTGACGGCGGCCGCAATCAAATGTCTTAACGGCGAAATCCAGGCCCGGCTGGTTTTCGATTCGGGCCGGCTCGGAGTGGACCGTGACAAGCTGCCTCCGGCTGAGGACGTAATCGATCGCTTGAAGTCAATGGGCATCAACGATCCGAACAAGGTTTATGACACTGACGATCTTGCTCCGGGCAGAAAAATAATTTTTGCCGCGACGGGCGTTACCGACGGCGCCTTAATGCGTGGTGTTCGATTCTTTGGCTCGGGCAAGCGTACTCACTCGCTGGTGATGACGAATGAATCAAAGCACATTCGATTTGTGGACACCGTGCACGTTGAAGGCGGACCGGATACGGTAATTCGATTTTAGATTTTGGAGCTCCGATTTTCGAATTCAGCACAGACGGAAGCGCCGCCTCTCATCAGTCCGGCGGCGTCGGCGCGCGCCTGGATGATCTGGGCCCTTCTGAGCACGTTTGGGTTAGGCGTGATTGGCCTAATTATCGCCGCGCCGCTGGCAATGGCCGGCGGACACACGACATTTGCCGGCGCGGTCTATAACGCGTTTCATTTTGTGTGCCATCAACGTCCCGAGCGCTCGTTTCATATCTCCGGCTATCAATTCGCGGTCTGCGCGCGCTGCACCGGTCTGTATGCGGGCTTTGCACTGGCAACGATCTTTTATCCGCTGGCTCGGTCACTTAAGCGCGTGGAAACGCCGGCGCGGATTTGGCTCTTCCTCTCAGCGGTTCCTTTACTAATAGATTTCGGACTGGGCTATTTCGGTGTTTGGGAGAACACCTTCCTTTCGCGCCTTGTGACCGGCGCGCTGCTGAGCGCCACCGCGGTGTTTTATATCATCCCCGGTTTGATGCAACTGGCGAATCGCCAAAGGGGACAAAACCCCGTTGCGTCAAAGTAGTGAGTGGGGAAAGCCGCGGAAAAAAGCCCAACTCGTTGCAAGTTGGGCTTTGTATTCCCTCGACCGTGATGCCCGGGATTCAGGAACGAGCCGCCTCAGAAGCTAAAGCGAATCGAAGCGTCGATCAAGCGATTGTAAGGAGGCGTCCCACCGCCGCCGCGACCTCCGCCAAAGCCGCCAAAGTTTCCACCGGTTCGCGTCGAAATCCCGAAGAGCTGCGAACTGAGATTTCCGACCGGTGGCGCCAGATTGGCATGATTCAGAATGTTCTGAAAGTTCAGCGAGAAGGTCAGATTGTAACGTTTACCGGTTTGACCACCGCCGCCAACAAAGCCCACGTTGCCTCCTCCAGCGCCGCCACCGCCGCGCGGGCCACCGCCGCCGCTGCCAGGGCCACCCATACCGGGAAATCCAAATCCGCCGCCGCCGCGCGGGTTACGATCGCCGCCGGTACCATCACGCGCGTTGCGATCTCCGCCGGCGCCACGCTGACCTTGCTGGCGAGTCGACGCCGCGCTACTTCGTTCTTTACCAAAGCCGAAGGTCTTGCTGATTCTGAGATTAGCGACAATTGAGCCGGGACTCTGTCCAAAATTGCGCGGAATAATTATTTGACCGGGGGTCGGATTCGGATCGAAAGCGCCAAAGCGACTTATGACCACGCCGGGCTTCGACAGGTCGGTTGCAAACGCGGGCCGCTCAGTGAAGAGCGTGTCGCCATTCAGATCGCGGCCGATGATGATGTTGAATGGTCCGCCCGAACTAATGCTCACCAGGGGATTAAGAGTGAGGCCCCAGGGACCCCGATAGTTTCCGAAAAGCGTGAACCGGTGCCTGATGTCCGTCGACGCGCGGCCGTACTCACCGCTGAAATCGAACGGGTTGGCGGCAAAAGTCCCCACGCCGTCGGTATCGCTGTTCGCTCTGGCGATCGTATAAAAGGCGGTGACGCTGCCGCGCCGGCTGAAATTGTTGATGATGTTAACGGTGAACTGATTCTGATTAAAACGACCGCTGGAGTCGTACTCAAAGACCCGGTTCGTGCCTATGATTGCGCGCGATCGCAGCAAGTGCAGCGCTCGCGAGTTTGAGAAGGTCGCGCTCACGCGAAGGTTCTTAGCCATCTGATGTTCGACACTTACGACTGATTGAATCGTGTAAGGCGTGCGCAGGTTCGGGGCCAACTGATCGATTGTCACCGGCGTCGCAAATGCATTCAGCGTGGCGATCGATGGAATGGAGGGAAACAGATTCAGCACAGCCGGATCGGTAACAATGAATTGCTGTTGATTAGTTCCATTGAAGCGGGACGCATTAAGGGTCAGGTTCTCCCCAACGCGGTCATAAAATACTCCGAAGCCGCCACGGACGACTGTCTTCGCGGCTTGCTGTCGATTCACCGGACCGGGGGCCCAGGCGAAACCAATCCGAGGCGCAAAGTTAAAGTTGCTCTTAATGTTGGTCTGGTTCTCGTATCGCAGGCCGACGTCAACGGTAAGGTTCGGACGGAACTTCCAATCATCCTGAACAAACCCTCCGAAATCGAACTGACTCACCGACGCCAGCGGATTGCCCGAGGAGATCGAAAACTGGGTCGCGCCACCTCCCTGAGCGCGAATTTGCGCGGGCGTCAGGCCGTTCTGCAAGCCGAGTAAAGTGATTTGATAATCCTGAATACTGGTGATCTCGGGATGGCCCGGTACGCGACTGCCGGCGAATATCCAGGTGCCGCCAAAGTTCTGCGGCGAGGTGCTTTTGATATGAACATCTCGCAGGCGCGCGCCAAACTTTACTGCGTGGTTGCCCAGGGCGAGTGAAGTGGTGTTGTTGAGTTCCCATCGATTCTGAATATTTGAAGCCAGGCCTATCTGTGAGCCTCCGCCGGTAAAAGCGTCGGACACCTGGATCGTCGGGATGGTGTTGTTAGCATCGTCACCCGAGGTTTGATGGACGAATTGAAAGCGCGTCTCGTTAACGGTCGTCTTATTGAGAATCGCCGTCTCAGTCAATCGTATGTTGTGTTGCGTGCTGGTGGTGTTGTATCGGCGTGACGCCAAAGAGAAACCTCCCACCCCTGTTACGTTGCTGGAATGCTCGAGTTCGTAACGCGCCACCAACGTGTTTGTTGGATTCAGTTGATAGTCGATGCGTGGACCGAGTTCGATCCGCCGGTTCGGCGTCGGAACTGTCTGACTGAAAGGAATTATGTTGAGATTCGCATCAAGGATGCTCGCAGTAATTACGGCATCGTCGTCAATGTCGCGCTTGTCAAAATCAAAAAAGAATGACGCTTTCTTCTTCGAGATCGGTCCACTCAGATTGCCCCCGTACTGTCGTGATGAATACGGCGCGCGCGTGGGCGCAAAAGGATTACGCGCGTTCAGCGCCATATTGTTGAAGCCAAACGAAGCCTGCCCGCGAAACTTATCCGTGCCGGGTTTTGTCAGGATCTCGATTCGTCCAAAACCCGGACGATCATATTCGGCGGAAAATGGATTGGCATTAATCCGAATCTCGCGGATCGAAGCCAGCGGCGGCATCACGCCCCCGGTGAACCCATCAATAAAAATTTGTCCGCCATTAGGACCGGCGGAAGGTCCGGCCAGCGCCTGCAAGGCGGCGGCGAGATCGTCGGGATCGTCAGGCAATGCGTCGAGGTCCGCGCCTCGCAGTACCATGGCGCCAACGTTGTTTTCAGGTTCGGTACTAACTGAGGAGCTGTTTTCAGAGACGGTGACCTTCTGCTGTTCGATGGTAACTTTGAGCGTGATATTAAGCGGGTTGTTGCGACCTGGTTCAATGTTCAGGTCCGCGTTTTCGTAGATCGCAAAGCCCTGGGCCACCGCGCGTAGGGTGTATTTTCCGGGTGCCAGCCCGTTTATGGCGAAGGCGCCGTCTCCATTGGTCCGGGCAGTCTTCTCAGCACCTTTTGCGTCGCCGGCTGTCACTGTGGCGCCGACAATCACGCCGCCAAATTCATCGCTGATCTGGCCTCTGATCGATCCGGTCGCCTGACCAAGAGCTGTAATGCTAAAGAGTGTGAGGGAAACCGTAAGAAATAATAACAATCGTCCCATTAGCCGCAATCCTTATTGAAATTAGACAGATAAAGAGCCGGTAAGCGCCGGCTCTATGCTTAAGACGCGATTTGGTTGGATCTGGTTACATTCAGTGAGCAGTAAGCGGTAAACAGTAGCAGTCAGCGGTAGGCAGTGAGCGGTGAATGTCGGTAGCTTCCGTTGGCCAAGTCGTAAGAACGCCTTCGGTGTTCTACTACTGCTCACTGCTCACGCTCACGGTACTCCTTCTAAAGTTGCGCGCAGCAACCCGAGCAGCGCGTCGCCTTCAGCGGGATTTTTGTCAGGCAATGCGGGCACTCCTTGGTTTCGTCCGGAGCCTTTGGCCCTTTCATTTTGTTTACGGACCTAACAATAAGAAAGACCACAAAGGCGACGATCAGAAAATTTATCACGTCGTTGATGAACGCGCCGTAGGCGATCACGGGAATCGCTTTCGCCTTTGCGTCTGCGAGTGACACCGGCTCGCCTTTCGAATGATCGAGGACATAAAAGAGGCTGGCAAAATCGACCTTACCCAACGCGCGCCCAATCGGCGGCATGATAATGCCGTCAACCAGTGAGGTGATGATCTTGCCAAAGGCCGCGCCGATGATTACCGCGACTGCGAGGTCGATGACATTTCCACGGGCGATGAATTCCTTGAATTCTTTGAACATTTGGTTGGTCTCCTTTCGACGGACACTCACGGGCAATCCCTGGCGCGTTTATATCCGGCCTTTTCAGCCGTGTCTTTGTCCTTAAATGTTAGCCGATTTGCTTCGGGCACTTTATCCGTTTCGTCGCAGTCATTTGGATAGTAAAGTTTTGTGCGCGTGTCTCCAATAACAATCGCGGCGGCGGCGGCGTCAGCGGCTTCCTTGGCGGCCTCGGCCTCGTCGCGACGCCTGGCGATCGTTTGCTCCGCGGCTTCATCGGCGATGCGCAGTGCGGGACTGCCACCAATCATTGACGCAAAAACGGAAAAGTCCTCGCACCTTAGTTCGCGGCCAGCTCCTTTCATGGGCCACGTGGCTGGCAGAGTCAGGCTCTTGCTGACGCCGGCCACAAACTCATCGAGCTTTTGCCATTTGAACGATTCGTCGTAACCGATCCACAAGGTCGTTAGCTTGCCATCCAGAAAATCCATGGACACAGTGCGCGCTCCGGCGAAGCTCGCCTGATCAAAACTCGAATCGAAACCTGGATTGATTGTGGTTTTCGCTACGCCCAATCTGTCGGCCATCGGAAAACGAACTTGTGGCACTCGCGCGGTTACCTGTTCGAGCGTCATCCCCAGATGAAAACCGAAAAGTTCCGGCGCCTGCGTTAACTGATCGAATTTAAGGTTACACGGACTCTGCGCCGGAGTCGTAAGTGTTCCAGCGAGAAAGATCAAAAGTATCCATGCTGTTCTCAGGCCGCTCGTAAGCCGTTTCGGGATCAGCATTTGGAGATCAGATTTCGAATCAACTGTTCCAATGCAGCAGGCTCAAAAGGCGTCGAGACGTATTCGTTACAACCTGCTGCCAGCGCCCGCACGCGATACTCGTCGGCGCCATAAGCTGAAACCGCGACGATCGGAGTCTCGCGTAGCGCCTGATGCTCGCGTATTCGGCGCGTGGCGTCAAGCCCGTCCGCATACGGCATCTCGATGTCCATGATAATCAGATCAGGATGCTCGCGATTCGCCAGATCCACGGCCTCTTCACCGTTTTCCGCCTCCAGAATTCGATAACCTTTCTTTTCCAGCCAGAGCTTGAGCATCAGGCGGGTGTCGTCGAAATCGTCGACCACCATGATCGTGCAAAGCCCGTCGGCGCGTAGATTTCCGGTCGGAGTTTCCATAAGAATCCATGTGGAGGAAGGGCGGAGAACTGGTACCCGCGGCAGGGGTCGAACCTGCGACCTTTCGCTCCGGAGGCGAACGCTCTAATCCACTGAGCTACGCGGGCACGAGAGACCTTAAGACGATAGCATAAGTTAGCGGGCAGAGGGCAAAGGGCACAAGGCGGAGCAGTAGTCAGTTATCAGTGGTCAGTGGTCAGTTGTCAGTGGTTAGTTGCGAGCTGTCGGTAGTCCATGAAGTAACTGAAATTCAGCAACAACACAGATCAGAAACAACTGACCACTGGCCACTGACCACTGATAACTGACTTACGAATGCTTGATGATAACGCTCTCAATGATGTTGGCGACGTTCTCGCAGCGATCGATGGCCGCCTCGAGCTTTTCGTACAGGTCTTTCCACTTCAGTACCGTCAGAGGATCGCGTCCTTCGTGAAAGAGTGCGCCGACCGCGCGCTGGTAAATATCATCGCCCTCATTCTCCAGACGGTGAAGTTCAACCAGGCGTTCCGTGACGCCCTTCGGTCTATCCAGAACAGAGATTACGTCGTGTAATTGTACCGCCATCCGCTGGAGAACTCCGGCCAAAGCTCTTGCCGGTGTGGTGGTCTCGTGAATGTCATACATCACCACAGCGCGCGCGACGCCGTCGATTAGATCGACGATGTCGTCCAGGCCTTTGGACATCATATAAATATCTTCGCGGTCGAAGGGCGTGATGAATGATTGATTCAAGCGCGTTGAAACACTGTGGGTAAGGTCGTCGCAGGCGTGTTCGATGCTTTTGATCCTTTGCACATACTCTTCATAGTCGCCATCTTCATGGGCCAACATCTCGACCAGGGTGCGCGCCGCGTCGTTTATATAGGAAGTCATCTGCGTGAAGAGCGAAAAGTATTGCTCTTCGCGGGGCAATAATTTGAAAAGAGCCATTAGGTACTCCGATCAGACCTTTCTCAGAAAATCGACAAGCTCAAAAATTTAAGCGAAGGGCAAATATAGTTGAAGGTGTAGGCGATGTCCACGTCTTTGGCCGGCCGGGAATTCCTCAAGATGAGGATGCGTTGGCTTGCAAATTCCAGTGCTGGTCGTATATCAAGGGTCTGCATGTCTGAATCTCATTTTTCCCAAGTCGTGGACTTGCTACGTGCTGAGGCGGAGGCCATTGGAAAAACCGCTGCGCGGCTGCGGCAGGATCAGGTCGACCAGGTCATCGAGATATTGGCCAACTGTTCGGGGAAAGTCGTCGTACTTGGGGTCGGCAAATCCGGAATTATCGCCCAAAAAATTGCTGCAACCATGACCAGCGCCGGCACAGCAGCAGTCTATTTGCACCCTTCTGACGCGTTGCACGGCGGGTTGGGAATCGTCACTTCGAACGACGCCATCATCGTTTTGAGTAACAGCGGAGAGACTGACGAGCTGAGGGAGCTTTTACCTTATCTGAAGCGACGAGAGGTGCCGATGATCGCGATCGTCGGCAATGTGAAATCTTCTTTGGCCCAGCAGGCTGACGCGGTGCTCGACGCTTCAGTGGATCAGGAAGCGTGCCCGTTGAACCTGGCGCCGACAACCAGCACCACCGTCGCGCTGGCAATCGGCGATGCGCTGGCCATGACCTTGATGCAAGTGAAGGGAATCAGCGCCGACGACTTTGCGTCGAATCACCCGGCGGGACAACTCGGCAAGCGGTTGACCTTGCGCGTTGCCGATTTGATGCACCGCGGCGCGCAGAACCCGACAATCGCTCCTGATGCAGCCTGGATGGAAATAGTTACGACCATCACGCACTACGGCCTGGGCGCCGTCAACGTCGTCGACAACGAAAGACGCCTGGTCGGCATCATCACTGACGGCGATCTGCGCCGGTCATTGCAAAGACTTGGCCCAGCTGACATCGCATTTGCAAATATCAAATGTGACGACCTGATGACGCGTGATCCGGTGGTGACCAATCCGGACATGCTGGCCTTTGACGCGCTGCGCCTGATGGAAGACCGGCCGTCACAGATTGCGGTGTTGCCGGTCGTTAATAGCGATCGCGAATGCGTCGGCCTGATCCGCTTGCATGACATCGTGCGCAGCGGCTTGTAAGGGTCGCTGGTTTCAGGATTTTTATCTAAAGAGGATTTGACCTATGGCTCATGGATTTAATGAGAGCGGGGGCAAGCCCCCTTCCGGACTGCGCAAACCAATTCTTGCTGTGTTCCTAGCAGCAGTATTTTTTCTGCTGGGATCACACATTGTTGTTCAAGCCCAGGAACCGGCCGCCACGCGCGGCCGTCGGGTGAGTAACGCACCGGCGGCGGAAGCAACCGTCACCATCAATGAACAGTTTCTGAATTCATTTCTGGAAGCGATGTTCGACAATCTCCGCGAGCCTTCGATGCCCCTGAATGTCGGCGGCGGTCCATCTTCGAGTAACAGTGAAGGCGGCTGCGCCAGCGAGATCAGATTGAAGCGTGAAGTGAATGGCGTGCGCACGGCAGTACATTTCGACAACGGGCGCATCACCGGGCCGCTGGCGTTCGCCGGGGCATACAACTCAACCTTGATGGGCTGTATACAGTTTTCAGGTTGGGCCGACTCGGAAGTAAATCTTGGGTTCGACGCGAACCGGCAGGCGCTGGTGGCGCGTTTTCACTTGAGCGACATCCATCTGAGTGACGTGCCCTCACTCGCGAACGGGCCGGTGTTGAATATGGTGCAGAATACAATCGATCGAAAATACAATCCGGTCGAGTTGCTTACATTGGAACAGCTTTCATCGCGCGTAAATGTACCGCCGGCAGGCGGAGCTCTCCGCTTGCGGGCAACGGATGTTCGACCGGAGATCACTCCGAACGCGCTTACACTGCATGTCACGTATGAATTTGTGAAGGGTTAGGAAAAATAAGCCGCTAAGTACGATGTGGTGTGTTCATCGTCAACTTTGTCCGCATGCGCTGTTGCCAACGGCTGTGGACGCCTTCAACTTCTTCAATCTGAGCCATCACGTCGTTCAGCGTCTCACCGCCGAATTGGCGCATCTTTAAATAAACCAGCGCCGGCACAATAGCTAGCAACGGCAGGATGAAGATGTTTACCAGGGTTGCGAGCTGGGTGGTGACCTTCAGTTGCACGGTCGCGTGACCATTGGATTTGATACCGCTAAGCGCCCCGATCGCCCCGCCAGTCAGCGCAGGCACCAGGAATTGGATTAACATAACCGCGATAATTGTGCGCCAGGAACGCGCTGCCAGGGCCCGCGCCCGTTGGCGCGCCGCTTTCTTTTGCAATCCTTCCATCAGCACCACCGGGCCCCAGAGAAAATAACGCACCGTCATGATAATGCCCGGAATGATAAACAGGCAGTAGCCCAACAGGATCCGAATGGCCAGGCGAATTCCGGTGTTGAGAAACGGTCGCCAGCGTTGACGCATTACTTCAAATGCGGTGCGAAGTTCTACCGGCTTAAGAGGCGCGACTGATAATTGCGTGACGATGATGGCAGTGACACCTGCAATAATCGACCCCGTGAGAAAACCCGCGACGCCTTGCAGCAAAGCCAGCGGAATGGCCAAAGAAATCCTTGCCCCTTTGCTCATTTGCCCTTCGGCAATCCGAAACGCGATCATCATCATGGTGACGATGATTACGGGAATGTGTGCCAGTAATGAAAGCTTCAGGAATTTGGGAAAATACTCGCTGTAAAGTGCGAAAGCCCGCCGATAGAGCGCGCCCAGCCCGTCGGCGTTGGCGCGCAAAGCATTCGCGAAGGCGACGGCGCTTTGCGGGCGCGCGGCGGGATCTTTTTCCAGCGCCGACATGATCAGACGCGCAACTCGCTTCCGCACCTTTGGCGCATGTTGTCTGAGCGGCACCGGCTCACTCTCGTTATGCGCGCGAATGATCGGCATCGTTTCACCGGTGAACGGCGGCGTTCCCGCCAGCATTTGGTAAGCGATGACTCCCAGGCTGTAGATATCAGAGCGCGCATCAAGGTCTTTGCCGCGACACTGCTCCGGCGACATGTACAAAGGAGTGCCGAGGATCGCACCGACACGCGTGAGACCGGTCGAAACCGCGGTGTTCATGTCATCAGTAGTAAAACGTTCGGCGCCGGTAGTGCCATGTGCTCCGTGCTCGAATAATCGAGTCTTATCGCCATCATCGATTTGCTGCGTGGCGCGGCCGCTACGAATTTCGTCGCTGACCGGATTAATTAAAGTTTCAGTTTCCAAATCGATCGCGATTTGCGATTTGGGAATGGCCGGGCTCGTCGCCGCCAGCGCGCCGGCAGGTCGGGCAATCGCCGTCGGCGCTTCTGTCATCAGTTGCTGATCCGCGCTAACGGCGGTGTCGTTAATCCGGTTCACTGGCGCGTCGCCATCAGCTTCCGCCAGTTTGGCGATGCCAAAGTCGAGTACCTTGACGCGATAACCGCCAAGACGATTCGGCTCGAGCCAGATGTTGTCGGGTTTTAAATCGCGATGAACTATTCCCTGTTGGTGAGCTTCATGCACCGCGGAACAAACCTGTTCAAGAATATCGACCGCCCAATACAGCGGTAAACGCTGCTCTTCGGCGAGCACGCCGCTCAAAGTGCAGCCGTCGAGATACTCCATCACGAGATAGGCAACGCGGTCCGCGCCTACGTGAGCAAACCCGAAATCCGTTACGTCGACAACGTTTGGGTGCCGGAGGCGGCCGGCCGCGCGCGCCTCGCGCTTGAAGCGCTCAACGAACTCTTCATTACGCATGAATTGCGGAGTGATCAACTTCAATGCGACATAACGCTCGGTGCCTAAATGGGTGGCAAGGTACACCGCGCCCATACCGCCCTGCCCGAGCAAGCGCTCGAGGCGGTACTTTTCGTCCAGCACCTGACCGACGTATCGTTCCAAACCAGTCATTTGCGACAAAACCCGTTTAGAGCGCGTAGTGCCCCGACAAGGGTTTGAATTGCGGCGGGCGGTGGCCCTAAACGATTCCCGCGTAATTCGTCCGAAGACGGTAACCCGCCTTAAATGAATCGTTCAGTTCGTCCGCGTTCCAGCTCAACTCAAATGGCCGTCGCGCCAGTTTCGTTTGTGCAACGCATCGTCACGCCAAAAGTTTTTCAGCAATTCAACGCGAATTCTGTTTGCAGATTCGCCCGGTAAGACCACAGTGACCACGTCGTAACGATAGGGCGTCTTCATCAAACCAAAAATCCGGCGATAGGCCCGGGCGGCACGGGCGATCTGCCGGCGCTTGCGAAGATCGACGTTTACCTCCGGCGGCGCAAATTCGTCTGACGCGCGCGTTTTGACTTCGACGAAACAAAGCGTAGGGCCATCGAAAGCAACAACGTCAATCTCGGCATTGACCACTGCGTCCCGCTGGTTTCGGCCAATCGGAACACTGAAATTCGCCGCCACGATTCGATAGCCGGCATGTTCGAGATGCGCCAGGGCCATCTGCTCGCCACGTTGTCCTAAAGCGAAATGCGGAGGCACCTCGGAAACGGTTCCACTCCGTCGCGACTGATTATTCCTTTGCCAAAACGCGAGTTTCATTTTCAGAGTCCGGCGTCTCAAATTCGAAAGCCTCACCGGCGCTTCAGGCAGCCGGCTCGGCGACTTTCTTTCTCACCGGCCTTTTCTTTGGCGGTGCATCGACCTGAGGTTCGGCCGGTGCTTCGACTACCGGTGGCGTTGCGCCCGCAGCCGCAACCGCGGCGTGTTTGCTCTTTTTTGGCCGCCGTTTTCCAAATGTGCCACGCCAAATTTTTCCGCGGCGGCTGCGTTGATCACCTTTACCCATAGATGCGCTCCTTAATCTCCGCGATTGAAAACTTTTTGAATCCTATATCAGTAGTTTGGTGGAAACCCTTCGTTAAGTTTCTCGTAAGAATTTCCCACGCGACGATAATAGCCGGGGCCATCGGGACCGGTGGGATTGTAATCGTCAAAGGAAGCTTCCCAATGCTGGCCCGTACTGGGCGAGTAAACATTTCGGAAACCCATGGTTGTTTCCTCCTGCTGAGTTGAAAGTCTCTCCTCGATTTGATCTTTCGAGCTGCCCTTAGGTTCGCGCCCTGCAGTTGCACTTTCCTGCGCCGGAAAAAGATGCTTCGTGCAACGAATCGAAGCCGCCACGTCGTAGACGAGATTCTTGTTCTCTGCCCACTTATTGACTTCTGTCGCGCCCGCACGATAGGCAATGATGTAGGTTCCGGGCACACCTGAGTCAAAAGTGCGGTACAGAGCAAGACCACGCAGTGGTTTCCCCTCGTAATAAGAATGCCAATAACGCAGAGTGTCGCCCGTAGCGATGGTGGTACTGCCATCGTCAAACACAAAGTTGCTCGAGCCGGTGCTCTCGAACATATTCTTCAGAAGAGTTTCCGGCGTTCCGGTACCATAGACGTCCTCCCCGTTGATCTGAGCCACGGGCACGCCCACAATCCCGTATGAAGCGAACATGCTCCGATCGGAAGAGCTAAGATCGACCCCAATGCCGACGCGCTGTTCGTTGCCTTCGATGGTCCAGTCTTCAGGTGCGAAGGCGCTGCAACTGTTCCACGTCTTGGCGACGGTCGCGATGCCGTGATCACTGACCAGCCTGACATCGTTTCGCGGAGCGGAAGCAGGACGGGAGATGGATGGGCTACTCTGACTGGATGCCGGAGCTCTAAAGTACAAAACTCCCACGGCAAGCAAACCTACGCCCGCGCTGATAACTAACAAAGCGCCGCAACCAACAGCAATCCACTTTAGATAATTGGTTGACTGAGATTGGCTGTGCGAGGGCGCATCCGGCGATTCGATTGGGGGTGTCATGCTTTCTTCAAACCTTGATTCTTAGTTGATTTTGATAGGCTTGTAACCTCAATCAGCGTCGAAGTCAACGATTGCCTACCAGCCTGCTGCAGGCTCCCACAATTCAATGCGATTTCCTTCAGGATCAAGTGGTCAGTGGTCGGTGGTGTATGGTCCTATTCCGGCGCTCCTTCGCTGGACGTGCACTATGCCTAAAAGTGTTACCCATGTCTCCGGACTAAACTGTTACCTATGTATCTGGACCATACACAACTGACTACTAACTACTGACAACTGACTAACACCCCTACTTCATCAATTCAAGCACCGCTGTAGTCATCGCCTTGATACCCGTGCGGAGGGTCGGTTCCGGCAAAGGCTGAAAGAGACTGGAGTGCAGCGAGGGCAGCGGCCTTCCCGATTTTCTGCTGGCTTCGACTTTGACCGGATCGACCGCACCCAGCCAGAACATCAGTGCAGGGATCTGATGATCCAGACTGAGATTTCCGAAATCTTCGCTGGCCATCAGCGGCGAAACTCTTATGACGTTATTTGTTCCGATGGTTCTCCCGATGGCAGCGGCAACTCGCTCGGTCAGTTTCGGATCGTTATAGAGCGATGGCGCATTCTCGCCGTCGATCACCTTCATAATCGGCGCCCGATCTTCGGGAACGCCGGCGGCCATCGCAGTGCCTCTCGCGATGCGTTCGATCGAAGCAAGTATGTGCTGGCGAACTTCTTCCCTGTAAGTGCGAATCGTAAGTTGTAGCGTGACTTCGTCGGGGATAATGTTGCGTTTCGTGCCGCCGTGAATCGAGCCGACCGTAACTACCGCCGGATCCAGCGGCGAATCTTCGCGGCTGACGATGGTTTGCAGCGCCATTACGATTTGTGAAGCGATGACGATTGGATCTTTCGTTGCTTCCGGTTTCGAACCGTGACCGCCCAGCCCTCGGATCACAAGGTCAACCGATGTCGAGCTGGCCATCGCGTAGCCGGGACAATAAACGACTTTGCCGGTTTCGACATCGGCGCTGTCGTGCAATGCGATGGCAAAGTCAGGTTTTGGAAAACGCGTGTACAATCCATCTGCCAGCATCGCTTTGGCTCCGTCGACGGTTTCTTCGGCGGGTTGGCCGATCAAGATCAAGGTGCCGTGCCAGCGATCCTTGAGTTGCGCGAGCATCCGTGCCGTGCCGATCATATTGGTGATGTGAATGTCGTGACCGCAGGCGTGCATCACACTAACGTCCTGCCCGGTGTCACTCTTGGTCCTTATCGTACTCGCGTAGGGCACTCCCGTTTTTTCTTCCACGGGCAAAGCGTCCATGTCGGTGCGAACTAATACCGTCGGCCCTTCGCCGTTTTTCATTACTGCCACGACACCGTAACCTGACCACTCGGGCCGATCATATTTGCCGACATGCTCCGTCACCATATAGCCCAACGCGCGAAGCTGGCCGGCAAGATAGGCTGAAGTTTTTTCCTCGTGATGGGACAGTTCTGGTGCTGCGTGCAGCATTTTGTAAGTCGCGACCAGTTGTCCGATCTCGCGATCGATCATTGCGTCGAGTGAAACCTGTTGCGCGCTGGAAATCGCACTCGCGAGTATTAAGAGCAGACTTGAGAAAATGACCGGGGTTTTCAAAGCATTCCTGCCTTTCCGAGAGTTTGAAGAAATGGCGGGCGGTAACCCGCCTCTGAATCTTTTAGTTTGATTCAAGGCGCGAGTCGTTCGATGCGCCACGATTTGTCCGGCTGCAAGCGATAGCGAATCCGGTCGTGCAGGCGGTTGTCGCGACCTTGCCAGAATTCGATGGCCGTTGGGGCCAGTCGATAACCGCCCCACTGCGGCGGCCGCGGAACATTATCGGCAAACTCCGATTCGAATTCAGCAAAACGCTTTTCCAGATTTTCGCGACTGGTAATTACTCTGCTTTGATCCGAAGCCCAGGCGCCCAGCTTACTTCCCCAGGGACGCGTATGAAAATAATCGTCGGACTCTGCCGCAGATACTTTCTCGACGGTCCCCTCGATCCGCACCTGCCGCTTTAGCGGCAGCCAGTAAAAGAGCAAACAAGCTCGTCCGTTCGCCGCCAGCTCTTCAGCTTTGCGACTCTGATAATTTGTGAAAAAGACAAAACCTCGGCCGTCGAAACTCTTCAAGAGCACAATGCGCGCGTCAGGAGCGCCATCAGTTGTCGCCGTGGCCAGGGTCATGACATCCGCTTCGGGCACTCCGGAGGCGAGCGCCTCGCCATACCAGACCTCAAACTGCTTCAGAGGATTGGGATCGACGTCCGATTCGTTCAGGGTATTGACCAACGGTAGTTATTGCCGCACGGAATCAAGAGGAGTCGCGACTCTCAGAGCTTAAGCCCCAGCGGCGCCGCCTTCGGCTTCATCTTTCTTTCTTTGCCACATCCCGGCGATCTGATTTGCTTCGGCCAGCGTCAAGTTGTCATAGATGTCGGCATTGTCCGCAATCTCGCCGTTTTCCAATTCGCATACTTCCCAATCAGGCGCGTTCGGATCGGTGCCTGCACGTCCGGGCTTCACGCGGATCTCATAAGAAATATCGACGGTTTCGTTCTCTTCGCTCAAAGTCATTTCATCCTTTCATTATGCTGCCAGGCCTTCTGGCCGCGGATCCGCTAGCGTCGAATCAGGGCTTGGACGGTTTGCCGGCCGTAGTGGGCGATAAAAGACGCGCCCAGCTGCATGGTAACGCCGGAAAGCATCGCGCCGGCGAATCTCAGGACGCTCATCGCTGGTTCCAAACGGATCAGAGTTAGCACTCCGAGCGGCAAAAAAACCAGAATGCCTGTAATCAACCCCGGTGAATAGGTAATCTCACGGACGCTCTTTACCGCGTGGCGTGCACCGTTGACCACGATAAAAGTGCCGAGGGAAACCAGCAGAAATTGGGGGAATCCCATCTTTACGGCGGTGATGCTGATCACGATCAGCCCGATTACCGCCACCAGATTAGCGCGGATGAAACCACCGCGAGAAAGATCCAGCCCGTGCAGTTTGTCGCGGTCGGACGATCGCATTCCGCCCCAGAACTCTTCCGTCAGATGAATTACCAAAACGGCAGCGAAGATCCAAAGATAACCGACCTCGCTCACATGCAGATTCGAGGTTGTCACTAATAATGATCTCATCGGGGAACTATTACTATGGCGCGGATTATGACGTACAGTGGTGATCTGTCGCAACTCTGCGGGCAAGCCTCATGTTTCCTGACGCTCAGCGATCATATAACACAACCCGTCGGGCGCTACTTCAAAGAAGACACGAATCGGCGTCTGTCCGAATTTATCGTCTCGAAAGTCGGCCTCGGTCGCAGGCTTTCCTTTTATCTCTTCGAAAGCACTCAACAGGTTGTCGACTTCAAGCACACAGCCTTCCTGGGTAGGGTCGCCCCCGTTTTCAGCGAGGCCGATTTGAATATCGTCTCGCGCGAGCACGACCGACTTGTGCGGTTTGTCGCTTCGTGAAACAACGTGGAATCCAAACATCCTTTCATAATAAGGAATCGCCGCGTCAACGTCCGCCACCGGCAGGTTCATCGCATCATCCGCGTAGGGCGCCGCGCGTTTGAATTGTGCTTTCATGTTGATATTGCACCCTTCTTTACTGTCAGGTTTCTGAGTTAGTCTGCACCCTTCGGATTTCTGCTGTTACTCTCGCGCGACGAGCACCAATCCCAAAATGCAAAATACCAGTCCGAGAACATTCCGCAGTGATAAATGATCTTTGAAGACCAGCACGCCTATGGGAACGAGCATGATAGTCACCGCGACATTGGTTGCCACTGCAGCTACGCTGATTTTCCAGCCGGCTCGATACGCTAAGAGGAAGCCGACCTCGATCGATGCGGCGGCCGCTCCCAAAACAAAGACCGCCCAATTCGATCCTCGCAAAGATTCTACTAAACCCTTCCGGCTCGGGTAAGCAAACGCGAAAATTGCGCACAGGACAATTCCCACGGCGTAAGCCAGGATAGTCACAACGAAGGGATTTATTTCCCGGGGAATTGATTTTTGTGAGACGTGATAGAAAAGCATCCCGCCTACAGCCAGAACAAACGGCAGATAAAAGTTGGACATTTGACACCTCGCCAGCGCGACAATGGTCTGTGATAATACTTGCGCTCGCCGCGGCGCTCAACCGAACCGGTATCGGCTGATGTGATTCAACTCGATTAAGGGATTACCTTTCGGCTAATTCGACGATCCACCTGGTGACTGATTCTACCCATGGCTCGTAGGTATTTAGCGCCGGGATCAGATTTAATTCGCGGCCACCGGATCCGACAAATGTCTCTCGCCCGCGAATCGCAATTTCTTCCAAAGTCTCGAGACAGTCAGCCACAAATGACGGGCAAAACACCGCCACGGACTTAATTCCGCGATTTCCTAATTCGCGAAAGACCCCTTCGGTCGATGGGCCGATCCACTCGGCGCGTCCAAACCGCGACTGAAATGACCAGGTATAGAAGTCTTCCTTCAATCCGAGCTGCCGGGCAATTGATCGAGCCGTGAAGACGCACTGCGCGCGATAACACAAATGATTAGCCGGCCCGACTGCGTCGCAGCAATCAGCTTTGATTAGGCAATGCCGGCCTGATTGATCGAGCTTCTTAATGTGGCGTACCGGCACGCCGTGAAAACTGAAAACCAGGCGATCGGGTTGATAGGTCTTCAAATAATCAGCAACCCGATGCGCGCAAGCGTCGATGAATTCCGGCCGATCATAAAACGGCGAAAGAAATGCCAGCGTTTGTGCGGACCCCAGTTCGTATGCTTTTCTTTGGGCCTCCAACACTGCAGTTTCAAAGCTCGATTCGGCATATTGCGGGTACAGAGGAAGAACGATCACGCGCTCGACGTTTTCGGCGAACAATTTCGCCAGCGCCGAACCGATCGACGGATTGCCATAACGCATTCCGAGCTGAACCATAAACTCGTCGGGTCTGCCGCTCAGCCTGGCAGCGACCGTTTCCGCCAGCTCGCGAGAATGAATCAACAGCGGCGATCCGTGTTCCGTATGAATTTTCTGGTAAAGGCGCGCGGATTGTTTCTGGCGGCGCGGCACGATGACCACGTTAACCAAAAACCAGCGCAGCGGCGCCGGGATATCCAAAACGAATTCATCCATCAGGAATTCGCGCAGGAACCGCCCTACTGCGTCCGGCGTTGGTTCATCCGGAGTTCCGAGATTAATCAGCAGTACTCCGATTCGCATTAGGCGGTCTCGCTGAAGTGGTCGACTACGTAAGCAGCACGTTCGAGAATTTTCGCCAGCCCAATTCGTCCGAGATAATTTCCCACAAGCTGCATGTTCGGCGGCGGAGCGGGTAACGTCGTCAGGACGCGTTCGAGTTCGATCGAGTAGTGGGGCAGCGTCTTTGGCCAGCGGGTAATATGACATTCGACCGGCTGATCATTTTTGCGGTAAAAGTGTTCGCGCTCGCCGGCAATCAGATTTTTCAAGTCGCTGTCGCCCAGATTTACCACCTCCGCGTCCAGCGCCCCGCCAAAGATCCAGGTTTCGCCCTGCCCGCGTCCTTTGAAAATGCAATCATTGAAGAGCACTCCGCGGGCGCGAAAACCCTGATCGCGGGGGAACAGACATCCAAAGCCTTTCAATGTTGCCGCATCCGCGGCGAAGAAACAGGTTGAAGTTACGAGTGACAACATCTCGATCCTGGCCAGGGCGGCGCTCAACTCAGGAGCGGAATTGGCCAGATAATCGGATGCCGTGCGAGCCGACAGGCAGATAACGGTTGGTTCGTCGGCGGATGATCGTTCGTCATGGTTGAAAACAAATTCGGCTCCCGCTTTCGTAAGATAATCACAAAGCCCGTCGATTAGTTGCTGCATTCCACCCGCCGGAGCAACTGTGCCGCGAATTTTTCCTTTCACAGGACGGTAAGTGTTCAAGTGAGCAGGTAGCCGGGCGCGGGCAAGGATCAAACTCGCGCTCATCTCGTTAGGATCGCCCGCATAAATTCCACCAAGTGCCGGCGCGAGCAGGTAATCTGTCGCTCCTTTACCAAGCACTCGAACGCCCCAATTGGAAATTGTTTCGAAGGGGCGCGGACCCAAAGCATTCAGGTTCGGACCAAATCGCAGCAAGAGCTTCGCCATGTCTGAAAGATTAAGCGGCACCTGTCTGGGCTTATTTCGATAAATGAATCGCTTGCGTCCCGCCCGTCGCGTCGTTTGCATTGGCACGCCGATGTCTGCGCACATTGCTTCGAGGCGCGCTGAGTTGAGGATTCCGTTCGCGGCGGTCTCAACCAGGCCATGTGGGGTCCGAATCGTGCGAATGAGACCTCCGGCGCCAGAAGTCTTTTCAACGACTCGAACGGCGAAACCTTTCTTGACCAGAAAATAAGCCGTGACCAACCCCGAAAAACCGGCGCCGACAACTTTAACGGTTCGCATCTTTTGCAATGGCTAAACGGAAGTTTGCCGTAGAGACACAGAGCCACAGAGATCGATCAGGGAAGAGTGCGAGGGCGACTTTTTGTAATTCTGGTTTCTCTCCGCCTCTGTGTCTCTGTGGCTTTATGTTCATGAATCGTCAGAGTGCCTGCGAGAAGATACGCGCCTGCGGTTGCTGGCGGCGTAAACGATAGTCGAAAAACATACAGGCATTGCGCAGGAATGGCCGGCCGCGTTCGGTCAACACTAGTTTGTTGTCGCAGACATTGACTAATCCATCATCGATTAAAGACGCGAGAAATTCTTTGGCTTCGTCGCTCTGCTCATAATCAAGATCAACTTCAAAGCGAGTCATAAACCGGAGAATCTGTTCGCGCAGTCGTTGATCTTCTTCGGAGAGCAGATGTCCGCGAAGCGTAGGGATTTCGCCCTGCCTGACTCGACGTTCGTAAACAGGAAAAGCTTTTTCGTTTTGATGAAAACAGGTTGGTGTTTCCGAGATTGCGCTCACGCCCAGGCCCAACAACACTCTCGTGCGCGTTTCGGTATAACCCTGAAAGTTGCGGTGCAGAGTTCCGCGCCGCTGCGCTCTGGCCATGCCGTCGTGCGGCAGCGCAAAGTGGTCCATGCCAATCTCGACATAGCCGGCTTTCTCCAGTCGCTCTCTCGCCATTTCGTAAAGCGCGCGCTTCTCTCCGGCCCTGGGTATGTCTTCGTCGCTGTAACTGCGCTGCGCGGGCTTAATCCACGGGACCAGCGCAAAGCTGTAAAGCGCAATGCGGTCCGGTTTCAGCTCAATTGTCTTTTCGACGGTTTCACCGAATCGATTGCAGGTTTGCAACGGCAAGCCGTAGATCAAATCGTAATTTACCGAGGTATAACCCAGTTCCCGAGCGATGTCAGTGATCGATTTGGTGACTTCATAAGGCTGATGACGATTGACGATCTTCTGCACAACGGGATCGAAATCCTGGACACCCAGCGAAATTCGCGTGAAGCCGAGCCGGCGCAACGTAACCAATTGTTCGCGAGTCGTATGGCCCGGATGAACTTCAACCGAGGCTTCGAAACGTTCACGGTCCACGAGCGTGTCCGCCAGCACCGGCTTCAGGATCCGTTCAAGATTTTCGGCAGAGAAAAATGTCGGCGTGCCGCCGCCGAGATGAAGCCCAAGCAACGGCCGCCGTCGCAATTTCGGAACGCGTTCAAGATACAGGTTCCATTCCTTCGACAGCAGATCGATATAAGTTTCTTCGCGGCGGTGGTCTCGAGTGATGACAGTGTTGCAGGCGCAGAACGTGCAGAGCGATTCACAAAATGGCAGATGAAAATAGAGGGACCAGGTCGCCGTTTCACTGTCGAACGCTTTCGCCAGTTCTTTCAGCCATTGTTCGGTCGTCGGCACTTCGCTCCAGAATGGAACCGTCGGGTAGCTCGTATACCGGGGCGCCGGCACATCGTACTTCTTGAACAAGTCAGACATTGCAATTGCTTCGGCCGACGTCACTGGATTACTCATCGCAGCACCTCGCGAACTGTATTAACAAACAAACGCACGTTCTCTTCCGGCGTGGTTGGCAGCACGCCGTGACCCAAACCACAAATCCAGCCGTGGCGATTGCTCTCGAGAAGCGGAGCAAGGAATTTCCTCAAATGTAGTTTCAGATCGTCGGGGTTAGCGAGCAGCAGGTTCTGATCGAAATTGCCCTGAACAAAACCGCGCGGAAAGAGGTCGAAAGCCTGACGCAAATCCCAATTATGATCGACGCCAATGCCGGCCCAGGCGGCTTCAGTGAACGAGGAATCATCGAGATGCGCGCGCTTAGTACTCTTCGAGTAGTACCCCAGCTTCGAAGGAAAACGCTCAACGAGCGTCTGCAACCGCGGCGCGACCTCAGCTCTGAAAATGTCGGGCGGTAATTCACCGGCCGCCGTGTCAAAGATCATCACGATTTCGGCGCCGGCGCGCAGTTGTAGATCGATATTTCGAACCAGCAAAGGAACCAGCGTTTCGCAGAACCGGGCAAACAACGGCAGATTGGCGACGGCCTCTCTTGCCTGCTTGTGTGTTCCTTCAACGGCATAAACGAACAAGGTCCAGGGTCCCCCGACAAATCCGATCAAACTCTTGTTTTCCGGCAACAGACTGCGCGTCTTGCCTACGGCATCTTCCTGAAAAAGCAAACCAGGCCACGCTTCTTCGACGTCGCGCAGTTTTCCGAGCGTCGTCTGATCAAGTTTCCATCCAAGTTGCGGACCGCGATCTGTATATTCCAATCCCATTCCGAGGGCTTCGAGCGGAAACAGCAGATCACTGAACAGAATCGCGGCGTCAAAATCAAAATCCAGCACCGGACCAAGCGCCACTTCCGCCGCCAAATTCGGTTCCTTGCACAGCTCCATGAATGAATGCTTTCGTCTGAGTGCCTGATAATGTCGATGATAACGACCGGCTTGCCGCATCAACCAAATCGGCGGCGTGGGTTGCGGCGTGCGCGCCAGCGCGTTTTGAAAGCGGAGATTTCCGATTCGATTGCTCGCAGCTATTGCCGTTGATATAGGCGCGACTTGCTCAGCTTGAATCGGTGAGCTTTCGGGCCTCATGAATCACAACCCCACTGATAACCGACACCCCGGACAGCCCGAATGAACTTGCTGTCAGCGTCGCCGAGTGACTGGCGAAGATGCACAATCATATTGTCTACCGTGCGTTGATTACCGAGCTTGTCTTCTCCCCACAAGGTATCGATGATCTGATTCCGGCTCACGACGCGCGGCGCGCTGGAGATCAATAATTCCAGCAAATCAAAATCACGCGCCGGCGGATGCTCGCGTTGTCCGTCCGGCTGGATGATTGTCCGGCTGTCCAATTCAATCGTTCGCCCATTGCACGATACCTGGCGCCGCACCGGATGCTTTTCGAAAACGTGCCTGACGCGCAAAAGCAATTCGCGCAGGTGAAACGGCTTGGGAATAAATTCTTCCGCGCCGATTTCAAAACCTTCGAGCCTGTTTTCTGCAGTCCCCAAAGCAGTAATGAACATAATCGGCAGAGAGCTCTGTGCTTTGACTTCACGCGCCAGTTCAAACCCGGAACCATCGGGCAAGCCAACATCAAGGATCAGCAGATCCCACAATCCTTCGCTCAATTTTTTCAGGGCGCGCTGTTTGGTTTCGACCCATTGCACACGATAGCCTTCGAGGGCCAGGCGATCCTGAAGCGTCGCGCCGAGCGAGCGATCATCCTCAACTAATAAGAGCGACTTCATATGATTACTTCTTCGCGCTCGGCTACGCTCATCATTTCAGCTTCACCCGGAAAATCCAGCTCAGCGACAAAGCCACCCGCCGGTCCGCGCGCAAAGTTTAGTTTCGCATTCATGCGCCGGGTCAATTGCCGCGAGATATAAAGTCCGACGCCGCTGCCGCTGCCTCGCGCGTGTCGCACAAACAACTTGCCGAGCTGACTGAAATCCCCTTGAAAGCCGCAGCCGTTATCTTCGACGTGCACCTTTAATCGGTCGCTGCCACGACGAGAAACTGTAATCACAACCTCCGATGCCTGGCCGTGCGTGACTGCATTCTGAATCAAATTGGTCAACACGCTTTCCAGCGCGCGCACGTCGGCCGGCACCGTGCCGTCGCCTTTTTGCAGAATGGTTAGGTCGGGCCAGTGAAATCGGAGGCTGTCGATCAAATTACTCAGCTTAACCGGCTCAATAAGCAATCGGCCGCTCGGCAGTTTTACCAGAGAGAGCGAGTTTTCGAGCTGTATCTGCAGGCGCAAAGTGTCCTGAAGCAATCGATCAAGCAGAGGGCTCGGCTTGGATCCCAAATCCTCTTTCAAACTTTCTGCTTGCAGGCGCAGGCTGGCCATCGCGGTCTTGGCATCATGAGTAAACGCAGCAAAAAATTCCTCGACCTGCGCATGCCGTTTTTGCTCGCGCCGAGCGTAGTAATAAAGCGCGAGCCCGCCGCCAATCAGCGAGGCGATCAAAATCCCGCCTTCCCACAACAACATCTGATAATGACGATGTAGTTGAACAGCGCCTTCCAGATTTGATTGATTGATGAGATTTAGTTGGCGCAGACCGAAGATCAGCCACCAGACCGCAAGCGTTACCGTGAAAGTGACCCAGAGCGCCACCAACAAAATCTTGATTCGATCACGTTGTTGCTTCATAACCAATCGTTTAGCGGCGAGTTATTGCCGCCCGTGGGTGTTCTCTAAACGGAATCACTTTCTTTGTCCGCCTCTTCCACCGCATCCAGAATTGCGGCTCTCGCTCGATCAAGCACATCGTCCGAATGGGCCAGCGACATAAAACTAACTTCATAGCCGCTGGGAGCAAAATACACGCCGCGCTGAAGTGCTTTGTGAAAAACCCGGGCAAACGAAGAAGCATGGTGCGTCGGAATTTGATCCAGTCGGCGAATGACTCCTTCGGTCCGTGAGTGCAGCCAGAAAAGCGAGGCGGTGCGCGTCAAAGCGAACGGCAATCCGCGCTTGCCAAAGTCCGCGTTCAGCTCATCACAAAAACGCGCGGTTCGTTCTTCCAGTTCTGTGTACGCATTGACGCGTTCGACCTTTTGCAGCGTGGCCAGGCCCGCGCGCATGCCCACTGGGTTCGCGCTCAAGGTCCCGGCCTGGTAGGCGGGTCCGGAAGGTGCAACCAACTCCATCAAATCTCGCCGCCCTCCATAAGCGCCGACCGGAAAACCTCCCCCGATGACTTTGCCGTAAGTAACTAAATCGGGACGCAGTCCCAGGACCTCAGCCATTCCGCCAAGGGCTACCCGAAATCCTGAGATTATTTCATCAAAGATCACGAGACTGCTGTGCGCTCTGGCAATCTTAACAGTCTCTTCGATGAATTCACGCCGTTGAATCAGCAGGCCATAGTTCGCCGGCAGCGGTTCGAGAATCACGGCGGCAATTTCTTTCCCATGCTGTGCAAAGACAGCGCGCACGTTTTCTTCATCGTCGAGCGAAGCAACCAGCGTCTCGCCGGCGACCGCTTCAGAAACACCGGCGCTGGAACTCGCAACCGCGCCGGCCAGACCGCTGCCCGCTTTCACGAGCAAAGAATCTGCATGCCCGTGGTAACAGCCTTCGAATTTCAAAACTCTTGAACGCCCGGTTGCCGCCCGTGCCACGCGCAACGCACTCATTACCGCTTCGGTACCTGACGAAACAAACCGCAGCATCTCGACCCAGGGGATGCGCGCGGTAATCCATTCGGCCAGCTCGAGCGAATAAGGCTCGCACGCGCCAAAGCTCCAGGCCGTTGCCACAGCTTCCTTTACGATTTCACTAACATCCCTGTCTCGATGCCCGAGAATCAAGGGACCAAAGCTCTGACAAAAATCGATGTAGTCACGGCCGTCAACCGAGGTCAGAAACGCGCCTTCAGCGCTGCGAAAGAACAACGGTGTGCCGCCGACGCTCTTGAACGCGCGTACCGGGCTGTGGACGCCGCCAGGTGTGACGCGAAGGGCGCGGTCGAAATATTCGCGGGATAGGTCCCTTGCTGCCGATGCCTTCGATGTAAGCATTGTCGTAGTTGATTCGATAGTACGTCTCCAAAATCAGTGTCCCACCCCAAGTCGTTTCGCATAGCGCGCGCCGTAGGTGATGATGAACTGCGCGCCGGCGCGTTTGAAAACCTGCCAGGTTTCCATTAGCCCGCGGTCGAAATCAATCAGTCCGTTATCCGCCAGAAGTGAAAGCCCCGCGTATTCCCCGCTCACCTGATAAGCCCCGACTTGCAGCGCCGTTTCCTGCTTAATCGGTCCGATCAAATCCAGCGAAGTCAGACCCGGCTTGACCATCAAGAGATCCGCCCCTTCTTCGGCGCAACGACGGCTCGCGGCGAGGGCGTCAGATCGATGGCGGACGTCAAGTTGATAGTGGCGCCGGTCGCCAAACTGCGGCGCCGAATCTGCGGCGCTGCGGAACGGTCCGTAAAAGTTGCTGGCGAACTTTGTGCTGTAACTCATTACCGGCACCAGATCGAGCCCGCGCTCATCAAGCTGCGCGCGGATGTGCGCAACCCTTTCATCCATCATGTCGCTCGGACTAATTCCATCGGCGCCCGCCTCGGCAAAAGCGACGGCAGATTTTCCCAACTCGTTGAGCGTGCTCGGCAGATCGATACCTCGATCGTTTAGAACTCCGCAGTGGCCATGCGTCGTGTAAGCGCACAGACATGTATCGACCCACAAACATAAGTCGGCCCCAAACTGCCGGCGAATTCCGGAGATCACGTCGCGCTCGAATTTGTGATCGAAGTTGTTCGTCCTTTTCTCGCCCGGGACCGGAAAGAGCAAAAACTGCGTAACCCCTTCTTTCAGATCTTTTTCGATCTGTTGCAACGCCGAAGGGATGCTGAGACGAACATTGCCGCGCAGACCGGCGATAGATTCGTTCGTCCCCAATCCTTCCACCACAAAAAATGGTTGAATCAACTGCGCGCGATTAAATTCAGTCTCCGCGCAGAGGTCGCGCAGATGTTGGCTCGCGCGTAAGCGCATCAAACGCTTCATCAAAGACTCATCTCCTTCAGCCACTCATCATGATCGAGAAAAATGTGTGGTTTGACTCCGTGCTGATTAAGAATCTTTTCCGTGTTACCGGGTCCGCAGAAATGCGTCATCTCGGGGAGCCACGAATTGAGCGACAGCGCGCGTTCGAACCCCGAGCCGCTGGTCCAGAAGAAATACTTCCTGCCCCGCAGATCGGGCGTCGGATCTTTTGGAACCAGGCGGTAGGTCGCCAGCGTATTCGTGCCGTTCCACGCAAAACCGTCGGCGTGCGTAAGCTTAAGCCAGGTCAATTCAGCGCCCGCAAGGGTGTTGATTCCCGGAGGTTCCTGCTCGCCCAGGCCCTCAGCCGATCCGTTTACCCACACGCCGCGCTGCGCCAGCCGCTCCCACGTTTTCAAGCCGCTGGCCCAAATGATCTTTGATACCTTGCCGGGCCCGTCGTCCGGAAGCGCGTCCGCTTTAGCGACCCATAGCGCCGAAAACGTGTCGGAAATCGTAACAGGAATCCTCTCGCGTTTGAACCAATCAGCGTCCGCCGGCTTCATCGGCCACATCTGGTCGCGGGCGATTTTTGGTGGCCGTGTCTGCGAAGGTCTCAGCGAGTAATTGTCGAGCACGCAACCATCGTCAGTAAGCCCACGGAGGAAAGTGATTTCACCGTAGGAGCGGCGCAATACACTGACTCCGATTTTCTGATGACAGCCGCCACCATACATCCGCAGAATCTCGCGTTCCCGGCTTACGACTTCGGAAGTCTCGACGCAATTAATCGTCTCCAGCAGAGCTTTCACATCGCTCCGGTCACGTTTGATTTCAATTGCCAGCGCACCCTGTGCCGGAGCGGCGGGATTGGCCCGAAGCGGCAAGACCATGAACCGGCACTCAGTAATCGCCTGGCGAAGCGCGGCTTTTGTTTCCACAAACTCGGAGCTTTCAGCTTCGAGCAACCGATCGAGCGCGGCCTTGGCGACGATCAATCCATCCGCACCTGGCTGCCACATCTTCCGCACGCGGGTCTGGACGTTGCCGCGCACCGGTTCAAACTTCAGTTCGCTAATTTTTGCCGGCAACTCCCGGCGCAGGAATGGTTCGAGGTTGTAAGCGCGCCGGGGCGAAGACGTCAGGATTGTCAGTTGACCTGTGCGTTCAACCTGCGGCCAGCGATCAGCGCGCACAAGCAAAACATCGCGCATATCCGCGCGGGGTAGCGTCGCCGCAATTTCCGTCTGCGGATCTTCTTCGATGGTCAGGTCTTTCCACGAATGCACCGCGAGGTCATAACGTCTCGCCAGCAGGCCTTCGCGCAGGTCCTGCGTGAAGACCCCTTTCTCGGGCATCTGCCAGAGCGGATCGTTTTGATTCTTGTCGCCGAGTGATTCGTGGAAGGAATACTCTACCTTGACCTGCGGATGTGCTTTTTGAAGGGTGTTGCCGACCTGGATGGCTTGAATACGCGCCAACTCGCTGCGACGCGCAGCGAGAACTAGGCGCATAAGTCTTCCCAGCCGAACGGCCGAAACTGGGCCTGCTCTATCACGCGTTGCGCGGCCTGCCTGATTTCGTCACGTGCCGCGGCCACACGACCTGCGAGTTTTGGCCGATCATTCTTCAGTGTGTCGAAGAGGTCGGAAAGCCTGATGACCGGAAACGAGGCCTGCACCGGGTCAGTTTCTGCTTCACCGCGCAGATCGAGCGCTTTCACAAACTGAGTCGTTTGCACGCCAATCCATTTCTCGATCTCGCTTGCGCTCAGCGGGGCAGCAATGACCAGGGCGACCTTGCGATCTTCGCAAACGCTATAAGCCATCGCGAACTGGCGTAGGTGGATTTGCGGATATTCTTCGAGCAGGCCTTCTGCTCGAACTCGATCACGGGAAAAAACCGTGACGTCTGTTTTTCCCAGCAACCAGGGAAGAATCTCTTTTGCGAGTTTTCCCGCGCCCATCACCGAGGTGGCAGGAATCTCTTTGAGATGCCGGCGAACGAGGCCACCGTAAGACTGGCTACCCATGCCCTCAAGATGATCATGGCGCACGCGCTTGGCGTCGGCCAGTAGCTCAGACGTGAATTGCCGCAGGAACAGGCCCCACGACGAATTCGGAAATTTCGCCTGCGCGCAGAATTCCTTGAATTGCCCCATCACCGCAGTCTCGCCCACCAGAGGCGACCGCAGCCCGCAAACTACTTCGAGAAGAAACCGGTATGCGTCCTTGCCGCGATAGAATTCCGATTCGCTGGGAGCCGCGGGAGCAACCGAATTGCTTTCAGCTTGATTGAGAAGCGAGATGCGACGCAGGCAGGTTTTCCATTGCAGGCCGTGAAGCGGTGTCGGAAGGTTGTCTTCCGGGCCGGCAGGATGGTTGACGATGACTAGTTCATCAAGCACGTGACAATTTTATTTAGCCGCACAGGGCTATTTGTCATCCTTTTGTCATTAGTGGAAGATTTTTTTGGGCCGAAAAGACCTGTGTTTCATTGGGATTCGCGTAGATACAGTCAACTGTCGACAAAGAAAATCGCGACCCTGTCGGATCGCGATTTGTAGCTGGCGATTATCCGGCCCTTCCAGGCTCGATTCATTTGTTTAGGGCTGCGGCGGTGGACATCCCATGACTACTGAATTCCAGCTGCTTCGAGTTGGCCGGTTTTCTTACCTCGGCGCGTTGGCGTGAATCAGCCGGCGCACGCGGTCTGCGAACAGAACGTCCATCTTCCGGGGCTCGATAATTGCCGTTACCTCTCCTACGCCGAAGGTCGGATGAGTCAGGGTCTGTCCCCGGCGGTAAGTTTGTTTCTGATCATACGGCGCGCCGGATTTGGTAGCACCGCCCACGCGTGCGCCGTTCCCGGTAAAGCGCACGCGCGATCCGCAAACTCCGCAAGTTACGCGGGTGGGCCGGCCTTTTTTGGTGGCGGAGGCTACGATATGCCCGCGTTCTTCGCCGCAGGTCGCGCACATTTGGTCAACTCGATCTCCAATCGCAAAAGTCAGTTTCTCAGTCGTCATACTACTCCTTGTTGAAATTACTTATAGGTTTACTTAATGGATTAAGGAACTGCGGAAAACGCTCGTCGCTGTTGAAAAAAAGATGCAAGCTCAACCGATATTATGCACTATGTTGCAGAATAGTAACAAGACGGCACGGCCTTCGAAGTCTCTGCCTGGATCGGATGGCGGGCACTGGTGTTGTTGAGAAGGGAAGGTAGCTCCCTTTTTCGCTTACGGCTGGTTCGCCTGGCCCAAATCACTCCCGTAAAACCGCCAGTTTGTCTTGTAATCGCGGGTGAGTTTCTGGTTCGTCAGCACCGCCCGAATCATTTCGATCGGGATGCGGTTTTCATGAAGCAGCGCGTCGTTGAACTGGCGGTTGGTCATCTTACCGGAATCAACCAGGTCATGATGAAGCGAATACTGCTGTAACCCGCCGATCAAGTAAGCGATCTGGTAAAGCGGGCCGTAGCTGCCATCGAATGAACGCCGCACCTCGGCGGTAGCGTTGTCACGCTCATGCCCGACCCGATTTACGAGAAGGTCAATGCATTGCTGCGGCGTCATCATCTCGAGGTGAAAGCTGAGCGAAAAGATAATCCGCGCGCACCGATGCATGCGCCAGAAGAGCATGCCGATCCGATTCTCAGGCGTCTTTGGAAAATTTAGATCCCAGAAAAGCAGTTCCCAATAGAGCGCGTTCCCTTCAGTCCAGAACGGTGTGCCGAATAAACCTCGATACGGCTTGTAGCGCGCGGTCATGAACCCTTGCAGGTGATGGCCCGGAATTAGTTCGTGAAAAACGGTCGCGCGCGCAAAGTGAATGTTATTGCCGCGCATGCTCATCATCTTTTGCTCATGCGACATTGTGTTGGTAGGAAATGAAACCAGAATTGTTTCACCGCCGAGAAAGAAAGGGCTGACCAGTTGCCGTTCGGGAGTCATCATTTCCATCCGCCAGGTGTCGCGAGCGAGCTGAGGCACGGTGACCAGGTCGTGATCATCGACGAACTTGATTGCCTCCAGCGCGAGATCGCGGATCATTTCCGGCTGTTTGCCGGGTTCAACATACAACGTCTTAACGTGCTCGAGTGCCTTCTTCCAATCGTCGCCGTAACCAAGATCCCGCGAAGCCTTCTTCATCTCATTTTCGCACCAGGCCATCTCTTTGTTGGCGATGGCGATCAATTCTTCAGGTGTGTAAGGAATCATTTCCGATTGCAGTTCGCTCAACAGCGCGTCGCGACCGATTGGATCGCCGATGATGTCGCTGGTATCGCCGGGGCGCGCGGCCGCGGCGCCAGGTCGCTGAAAGCCGCCGCCTTGTCCGCCGCCTCCGGGCCCACCACCACCCGGTCGCTGACCGGCTTGCTGTCCCGACGGGCCTGTCGCCGCAGCGCTCCGCAATCCGACGACGCGTTCGCTTAGGAATGTTGCGTAGGTCGCGAGGGCTTCATCGAGCGCTTTGTAAGGTTCTTCATTCCACCAGGTAAAAACGGGGTCGTATCCGCTATAGAACGTGTTCCAGTTACGCATTGTGCCGCGCAGGCCATTGATCGCATTGACGGCGCGAAATGCGACGGTCTTCTTGGCGCGAATCGCGTCCGTGTTGTCGCCGGGCCTCAAACCAGCTTCGACCAGTCGGCGCGTGTCATCGACCTGTTTCCTGAGGTTGTTCAAGGTCGTGGCGGCTTTCGCTGAATCGATCGGCTCCATGCGCCGGCGAGCTTCTTCGAGATCGACGATCGTCCTGGTGAAGGGGATCAAAGGCTCGATCTCAGCCGACTGCTTTGCTTCAATGTCCAGCTGTCTTAACTCGTGCTCCAGATGACTGCGGAAAAGAATGTAATCGACTCTCCCTTCCTGGCTCATGGAATCGAAGTCGAGCTTCTGAATACGCTCCAGCGCATCAGAATAGAACTTGCGAAAACGTTCGCGACGCGCAGGCGAATTTGCGACCTGATAGGAACGCTGCAAACTCCCCCGATCCGCAACGTAGTATTCGATAATAGGCCGCATCTCGCTGGGTGCCAGGTCGGTGACGTTACCTGGATTGGCGGCAGACTGCCTACCGGTATTGTTAGTTCTTTGTCTTTGGGCTGAGACACGAAATGCGCCTGGCGCACTTAGGACAAGAGCGGAAAGAATCGCGATAAGCCAGAGATGGCGGGCCTTGAACATTTCCGGGACTCCTTTTAAAAACTTCCGGGACAGACGGGCGGGTATACTAACGCAAAATCATATCGGAAGCCCGAGTAGTTTTGATGCCCGGCGACTTTAAGCTTGTCGAACTGCGTACGACAAACTCAAGTTCGTGCATCCGCTCCTTGCGCCGTATTGAAATGCTTTGTTATGATTTGGCTTCGTAACGATACGACGGATAAGTGAGTGGCTTATCTGAACCGAACTTTTGATAGGAAGCTCCGGAAGACCTTCGTCATGAATCGAAGAACAACGCGATTCACATTTTGATTGCCGTGTCCGTTTTGCGGCCGGCGGCGAAGGCGCTCCTATCGAATCCGATCATTGGTATTTAGTAATTAGTGAATAGTAAATCGTGAATCGAAGAGGCGCCAGCACTAGCGGTGTCCGCTTGGAGTTCCGCCTTTAGGCGGAATTAACTTGCATCTGCGGATTCCGCCTAAAGGCGGCACTCCGAACTGATAATGGGTGAGATTAACGTACAGCTGAATAACGGCCCGGCGGCGCTAATCCCTGCGCCCGTCACCGTCGCCGAAGCTTTGAAAAAGCTTGACCGCGATCTGGCGAAGCAGGCGCTGGCCGCGCGCGTCAATGGCCACGAAGTTGATCTCGCTTACATGATTGAATCCCAGGCGAATGGCGACGCGGTGAAGATTGAACCGGTCTTGCCGCAAACGCTCGCCGGTCTCGATGTACTGCGGCACTCGACGGCGCATTTGCTGGCTGCCGCCGTGCTCGATCTTTTTCCGGGAACGAAATTGGGAATCGGGCCGGCGCTGCTCGACGATCCCCGTTACGGATTCTTCTATGATGTGATTGCGCCGCGGCCTTTGACCGAAGCGGATCTGCCGGTCATCGAAAAGAAGATGCGTGACATTGCCAGGCGCAACATGCCATACCGGCGCGACGAGATTCCCAAGGCTGAAGCGCTCCGCATTTTCAATGAACGTGATGAGCCTTTGAAGTGCGAGTTAATCGACGAAAAAGCGGGAGAGGTCGTCAGTGTCTACTACATCGACGGCTCGCCGTTCATCGATTTTTGTCTGGGGCCGCACGTGCCGAACACGAATCGCCTGCGGGCTTTCAAGTTATTGTCGCTGGCCGGCGCTTATTGGAAGGGCGACGCTGAACGGCCGCAGATGCAGCGCATCTACGGAACTGCCTTCTTTAGTCAGGAGGAATTGGACGCCTGGCTGCGGCAGCGCGAAGAAGCTGAGAAGCGTGATCATCGTCGTTTGGGTCGTGAACTGGATCTGTTTTCGATTCAGGAGGAGTACGGGCAAGGGCTGGTGCTCTGGCATCCGAAAGGCGGCGCGATCCGAAAGCAGATGGAGGACTACCTTCGCGAACAGCTGGTCCAGCGCGGATACGGCCTGGTGTTCACGCCGCACATCGCCAAGCGCGAGCTTTGGTTTATCAGCGGTCATGAAGAGAACTACGCCGACTCGATGTTCTCGCCAATTGAGTTCGAAGAGCAGCAGTTCCGCGTCAAACCGATGAACTGTCCATTCCATATCGGCATTTATAAATCGGCCCAACGATCGTATCGCGACCTGCCGCTTCGGTATGCAGAATTTGGCTCAGTCTATCGAGCCGAGTTATCGGGAACTTTGCATGGCCTGACGCGAGTCCGCGGGTTCACGCAGGACGACGCGCACATTTTCTGTACCGCGGATACCGTTCGCGGGGAGATTCTGGCGTGTGTTGATTTCGCCTTCGATTTGTTCAAGGTCTTTGGATTTTCGAACGTGAAGGTCGAACTTTCAGTGAGGGGCGCGGGTAACGATATTCAATACCTCGGCTCTGACGAAGATTGGGAGCGGGCCGAAAGTGCTCTGGTTCACGCCCTTAATGAGCGGAATATTTCCTACCGGCGAATCGAGGGGGAGGCGGTTTTTTACGGTCCCAAAATCGATATGCGGGTCGAGGATGCTATTGGACGGACCTGGCAGCTGACTACGGTGCAATTCGATTTTAATTTTCCGGAGCGTTTTCAACTCGAGTACATTGGCGAAGACAACAAGCCGCACCGGCCCATCATGATTCACCGGGCGCTGTTCGGCTCCATGGAGCGATTCTTCGGGGTCCTGATTGAGCATTATGCCGGTGCTTTTCCGATGTGGCTGGCGCCGGTGCAGGTGGCAGTTCTTCCGATTACCGATCGGATCAATGAGTATGGCGAGACGATTATGCAGGAATTGCGCCGCGCCGGCCTGCGCGTCGAGCTAAACGTGCGCAGTGATAAGATTGGCGCGAAGATTCGCGACGCACAGTTACAAAAAGTGCCGTTCATGCTCGTGCTTGGCGATCGCGAGGTCGAGGAAGGAAAAGTCGCAGTTCGCGAACGCACTAAAGGCGACATCGGCGCGATGTCGTTAGAAGAATTTAAGCAGATGGCGCAGCGGTTAGTTGAGACGCGCGCGCTGAAGAACGAATAGTTTCGAGTTTCGAGTTTCGGGTTTCGAGTTGCGCCTGTTTCTTAACTCGAAACTTCGAACTCGAAACTCGAAACTCTCAACCCAGGGAGGTGCAGCAATAGCTACAGGTTTTCGCGGCCGCGGTCGTCCCGATTTTCGGCGCGCGCCAGTGACTCGAATCAACGAGCGAATCCGCGTGCCCCAGGTGCGTGTGATTGGCAATGAGGGCGAACAGCTTGGCGTGATGGACACGCGTGACGCGGTACGCGCCGCCCGGCAACAGGGTCTCGATCTTGTCGAGGTCGCGCCGGGAGCCGAGCCGCCGGTTTGTCGAATAATTGACTTTGGCAAATTTCAATACGAAGCCAAGAAGAAGGCGAACGAGGCGAAAAAGAAACAGGCCGTAATCATCGTTAAGGAAGTGAAGTTTCGTCCCGGCACGGACGAGCACGATTACAGTTATCGCATGAAGCGGGCGCGCGAGTGGCTGCAGATTGGCGACAAAGTGAAAGCAACCATCTGGTTTCGCGGCCGCGAGATGACGCACCGCGAGCTCGGCGCCCGCATCCTGGCGAAGCTCGAGCATGATCTGGAAGATGTAGGCGAAGTCGAAGTTGCACCGCGGATGGAAGGCAATCAGCTGTTCACAATCTTTGGACCGCGACGGCACAAGAAACCAGAAGGCAGTAAGCAGCAGGCAGAAAGCAGGAGCCAGGAGCCGCCCGCGAAGAGCCAGGAGTCGCCCGCGAAGAGCCAGGGAGGCGGGAGCTAATAAGGACAGTCTTGCCATGTTGAGTGTGTCGAAGCCGAAGACAGAAATCGGCAATCGCAAATCAAAAATTGAAAACCTTATGAGGGAGCAATTATGCCGAAACTGAAAACACATAAGGGCGCAGCCAAGCGCTTTCGTTTGACGGCCTCGGGGAAAATAAAGCGCGGGCATTCACATGCACGCCACATCCTGACCAAGAAGACCAACAAACGGAAGCGACTTTTGGACATCGACGGGCTGGTTGCTGACGGCGATCAGAAGCGCGTGGAACGGATGCTGCCGTACGGAAGAGATTAAACGAATTTTAGATTTCAGATTTTAGATTTGCGGTTTGTCCTCCGGACACAATTGAAGGGGGATCCTGGCCCGGAACCTCCCGGTGCCGACCAAAATCCCAAATCAAAAATCGAAAATGTCATTGGAGGGGAATCATGCCGAGAGCAAAACGTGGAAATAAGCGGCTCGAGCGCCGCAAGAAGATTCTTAAATTAGCCAAGGGATATCGCGGCACTAAATCAAAGCTCTATCGCTCGGCAAAAGAGTCGGTCGAGCGAGGATTGAACTTCGCCTATACGGGAAGAAAACTAAAGAAGCGAGACTTTCGTTCGCTCTGGATTGTTCGTATTGGCGCGGCCGCGCGCCTGAATGGGCTGAACTATTCGCAATTCATGCATGGACTGAAGCTGGCTGGTATCGAGCTTGACCGAAAAATTCTCGCCGATTTTGCCGCCAAGCAGCCGGAAGCGTTCACCGAACTTGCCACGCAGGCGCGGACCGCTTTAGAGAACAAACCACGCGCCCGCGCCGCGGCCTAGGCGCTGCCGGGAGACTGCTGGGAAAGCTTTTTGAGGAGTCAGCTGTGAAGCCCTCGAAACTTAACTCGAAACGAATTACGCAAATCATGAGCGGCGCGTTGTCGCTGCTTTTGGTGTCGATTACGGCCTGGGGACAGGCCCGGACCTCATTAACAGGAAAATATGAAGGCACAGCGAAAGGTCCTAACGGCGACGTAATCTTAAAGTTGGACCTCGTGGACGAGTCAGGAAAATTCTCCGGCCAAATTACATCGCCGCGCAGCGTTTACAAGATTGCGAAAGGTCAAATGACTGACGGCGTATTGACGCTCGAAGCAGAAGGCAATGGCTCGACGGGCAAACTTACGCTGAGACAAAGGGACGATAAGCTGGCCGGAGACTTTTCGGCCGATGGCAGAACCGGGGCAGTCGAATTTCATCGAGTCGTGAGCGACGACATCTCCGGGGAATGGGACGCCGCGGCCGATGCGCAGGGCCAGGCCTTTCCTTTTACTCTCTCGCTGAAACTGGATGGCGAAAAAGTAACCGGCAGCAGCAGTTCGCAATTGGGCACCTCGGAGATTTCAACGGGCACCTGGAAGGATGGAAAACTCTCCGTGATTTTAGAGTCTGGTGGCGGACAGATCGCACTAATCGCCGGCATTCAGGACGGCAAGCTGGTCGGCGATTATGACTTCGCGGGTCAAATGCAAGGCAAGTGGGTAGCGGTTAAGAAAAAGTAAGTCTCATCAAACAGGATGACAGAGGGCGCAAAAGATCCCATCCCGCAGATTGAGGCGGCTCGCGAAGCGTTCGAACGAGAGTTCGAGCGCTTTGCCCGCTTTATCGGCCCGTCCGCCTCTGAAATGCGATTGAATCTCGCTGAGGCTGAAGCCGAACAACGTGATCTCGCCGAGTTGCGCACCCGCCATATTGGTAAGAAGAGCGCAATCGCGGCAGGCAAAAAAATGATAGGCCGCGTCTCGCCCGAGGAGCGCGCTTCCTTTGGCCAACTTGTCCAGCAGACAGAGTCTTCAATCACCCAATCGCTCGAGCAGGCCGAGCAAACATTGAAGACAATTATTGAGGCAGCTCGAACAGCACGTGAAAGCATTGACGTCACAATCCCGGGTCGCCGGCTCCGGCGCGGGCACCTGCATCCGATCACGCTCATGCGCCAGCGGATCGAGGACATTTTTGTCTCGCTGGGATATGCCGTCGAAGACGATCGCGAGATTGAAACTGACTTCTACAATTTTGACGCGCTGAACATTCCCGAAGGTCATCCGGCGCGAGATCCGCAAGACACCTTCTATACGACCGAAGGCTTCGCGCTTCGCTCACAAACTTCGACCGTTCAAATCCATGCGATGCAGCGCCGCGGCGCCCCGGTGCGGATGATCGCGCCGGGACGCGTCTTTCGGCGGGATACTCCCGACCCGACACACAATCCAATGTTCTACCAGGTGGAAGGGCTCTGCGTGGATCGCGGTATCACAATGGCGCACTTGAAAGGCACATTGGCAGAATTTGTGCATCGCCTGTTCGGCGCGGAAACGAAGACCCGATTCCGGCCCTCGTATTTTCCGTTTACCGAGCCGAGCGCCGAAGTCGATTACAGTTGCTTCAACTGCGGCGGCCCGGGCTGCCGCATTTGCAAGTGGTGCGGATGGATCGAGCTGGGTGGTTCCGGCATGGTACATCCGAATGTCTTGCGAGCGGCTAACGTCGATCCAGAGGAGTTCACCGGTTTCGCATTTGGTCTGGGAATTGATCGCACCTGCGCGCGAATCTATGAACTGGACGACATTCGTCTGTTGTTCGAAAACGACGTTAGATTTCTGGAGCAGTTTAGATGAGGAGACGGTCAGTGGTCAGTTGTTAGTAGATAGTTGTTCGCCTAAGTCGCGAGGCCACTGACTACTGACCACTAACTACTGACCACTGACGATGTTCATTAGTTACAACTGGCTGCGCGAACTGACTGGCACTAAGCTGGACCCACAAGAACTCAGGGCGCGGCTGACGAATGTTGGTCTGGCCGTCGATGCCGTTGCGGAACGCGGCGGCGACTTCGTCCTCGACGTGGAAGTCCCATCAAATCGCGGCGATTGCCTGTCGCATGTCGGCATCGCGCGCGAAGTCGCGACGATAGAAAAGACGGAAGTCCAAAGTCCAAAGTCCAAAGTCCAATCTTCCGCAGGCAACACTAGTGATTTTACTTTCGTTGAAATTCGCGATGCAGATCTCTGTCCCCGTTATGCCGCCCGAGTGGTCCGCGGCGTCAAGATCGCTCCATCGCCTGATTGGTTAGCGAGGCGTCTGGAAGTGATCGGCCAGCGGCCAATTAATAACGTCGCAGACATCACGAATTATGTGCTTCACGAGCTTGGTCAACCATTGCACGCTTTTGACCTGGCAAAGCTCGGAGAGCAAAAGATTGTCGTCCGGCGCGCCGCAAAGAACGAGACGATCAACACGCTCGATGGCGTCGAAAGAAAACTCGACGAACAGATGCTGGTGATCGCCGACGCCAAACGCCCGGTTGCGGTTGCCGGCGTCATGGGCGGCGAAGATTCCGAGATTTCAGGCATCACCCGCGATGTTTTGATTGAGAGCGCGTACTTCAATGCGTCATCCGTGCGGCGCACGGCAAAGTTGCTTGGCCTGCACACTGAAGCTTCGCACCGGTTTGAACGCGGCACTGATCCCGAAGGAGTCTTACGAGCCCAGGAACGTTGCGTCTCGCTGATTTGCGAAATCGCCGGCGGGACTGCGGCCGATGATGCGCTTGACGTTTATCCAAATCGGAGCCCGGCGAAGATTGTGAGCTTGCGACCTGAGCGAGTTAACGCGATTACCAGCCTGCAAGTGCCCACTGCAGAGATGTTGCGAATACTGGCGGCGCTCGGCTTCAATCTCAACAAAAACGGTTCCGGGAAGTTGGCGTTCGCGGTTCCGTCCTGGCGTCACGACGTGACAATTGAAGAGGACCTGGTGGAAGAAATCGCCCGTCACACGGGCTATGAAAAAATTGCCATCGGACTTCCGCCGGCCAGCCTGGCCGGTGAGTATCACTCAACCGAAAAGCGAAAGCGCGCGCTGCGTGAAGCGCTGGCCGCAAAAGCTTTCAACGAGGCAATCAGTTTTAGTTTTATCGACGCCGGTCATGATGATCAGTTTGAATTGATTCCGGCGTTCCAAACGAATGGAACTAACGACTCGGGTTTCGTCTCGCTGCAGAATCCGATCATTGAAGACTGGACGCGAATGCGGCCGAGTCTGTTGCCTGGCTTATTGGGCGCGGTGCGGCATAATTTGAATCAGGGCACGCGCGATGTTTCTCTGTTTGAGCTTGGTCGCATTTTTCGGGCTAACGGAAAAGGCGAATTGCCGGAAGAGCGCGAGGCGCTGGCACTGGTCGCAACCGGCGGCGTGATCGAAGCCGGTCGCGCCAAACCGCTGCGTGAGACAGACTTTTTTGATTTGAAAGGCGCTTTCGAATCTGCCTGCGACGCACTGAGTTTGCCGCCGCTGGATTTCATCGCCGCCGATAAAAAACACCTGCGCGCGGGCCAGGCTGCTGATCTCGCCATTTCCGGTACTCGGGTTGGTTCGATAGGCAGGCTCGCGGAGAATATCGCCGCCGATTACAAGTTTCGCCCGCCGGTTTACGTCGGCGAGATTGATCTGACGGCTCTTCTGGAAATCAAAGAGTTGCCGGTATTGTATTCGGTGCTGCCGCGGTTTCCATCGATCCTGCGAGACGTGTCGTTTCTTGTCGATCGAAAAATCACCGTGGGTGAATTAGTGCGCGCCGCTAATAAACTTAGAACCAGCAAGTGTATAGGTGCGGAATTTGTCGGAACCTATGAGGGTGAAGGCATTCCGGAAGACAAGCGGTCTGTGACTATCCGGCTCGAGTATCGAGCCGAAGACCGCACTCTGCGCGACGAAGAGGTGGATGAGATTCACTGGCCGCTGGTCGAAACGCTGAAAAAGAGATTTGCCGCGGAGGTTCGTTAGCGACATATGTCAAATGTGGAATCGAGCTTCAGTTTGTCGCCCGATCTCGACAAGCTGAACCTTGTCCGGGCATGCAACTTTACGCGCGGGTTTCTGACACATTACTCTTGCGCTCATTTCCACGAAGCAGCATAATCACCTCCGCAGTTTTGACTGGCCCAGGAGACGATCAATGGTTGCCCTTACCGGACTGGAAAAGTTCTCGCATCTCGAAGACAAAATTTATCGCACCATCGAACTGACGAAAACTCTCCGCCAGGAGAAAGAAGAACTCGAGCGCCAGCTGGCAAATCTTCGCGGACTCGGTGGTGACAAACAGAATCTGGCGACCCATGTTGAGCGCCTGCTGGCCGAGCGTGAGCTTATCAGGCTGAAAGTCGAAGCGATGCTCGACGCGGTAATCGCGCTCGATCCTGAAGCGGCGGAGGCAGTGTCCAAATGAGCGATAACGGAATAGGTCTGGGAAAGAGCCACGATGCGGCTGCTTCACCGACCATCAAAGTCGAAATCTATGATCAGGCATATACTATCCGTTCTGACGGCGACACGGATTACATTCAACAGCTGGCCGACTACGTCGATAAACGGATGCGCGAGATTTCCTCAGGCACGTTAACGGTTGATTCCCGAAAAGTGGCGATTCTCGCCGCGCTTTATATCGCCGACGAGTTGCATCAACTGAAGAAAATTCACGAACAGGCCGACGAGCAACTGGCGACGCGAAGTGCTGAATGTGCGGAAATGCTCGATCGGCTGTTGAAGCCGCCCCGCACTCTAAATCGACCCGCCGTTTCGTAGGCTTACTTGTCAATAAAAATCCGGGCCCGATTAACCGCGCTTTGCGTCTGTGTGTTACTATCCCTTCGGCGGAGGGAAGGTTTCTGCCGGGTTCGTGACCGATCACGATAATTGAGCCAACGTCGTAGAAAAGGGAGACCGACGCCGCGCGCTAGTGCGTTTCTTCATAGTTAAGAAATGCCGAAAGCTGGCGGCGAAAAACAGGTCACCCACCTGTTCACTCAGGTTCAATTACGACTTCGGAACGGCTCGGCGGTTTTCCCTCTGACCATTCAAGTCGTAAATCGTGAATCGTAAATCGTAAATAGATTTTTTCTATTCACGATTAGGGATTTTCCGGTTTACGGCTTTTCTGTTTCTATTACGATTAACGATTTACTACCGGCAGGCAATGAAGATTCTGGTGATCGGCGATGTCGTGGGAAAGCCCGGAAGGGTGGCGCTCTTGGAACGGCTCCAGGATTTGAAAGAGCAGTACGCAATCGACTTTACCACCATGAATGCGGAAAACGTCGCGGGTGGCTTTTCCATCACGCCACCAATTGCCGAACAACTTTTTCGCGCGGGCATCGATGTCATGACGTCCGGCAACCACATTTTCGACAAACACGAAGTTATCGACTACATCGAAAAACAGCCGCGGCTGTTGCGCCCTGCAAACTATCCTCAGAATACGCCCGGCAAAGCGATCTGGGTCGGCGAAGTCAAAGGAACCCGAGTCGCCGTCTTCAACTTGATCGGGCGCGTTTTCATGCAGCCTTCCGACGATCCGTTTCGCGCCGCCGACAACCTGGTGGATTCGCTGCCTGCTGATGTCAAAGTTCGGCTGGTCGACATGCACGCTGAGGCTACTTCGGAAAAAACAGCAATGGGCTGGTACCTGGATGGTCGCGTCTCAGCCGTTGTTGGCACCCACACGCACGTGCAAACGGCGGACGAGCGACTGCTGCCACAAGGTACTGCTTATCTAACCGATCTGGGAATGACGGGAAGCTATTCGGGGGTCATAGGGATGAAAAAAGGAGACGTGATCGCGCGCTTCACTTCCGCCGTCCGAGTCAAGGCTGAACAGTCGAAAGGCGATGTCCGGATTTGCGGCGCGGTTGTCGATGTAGATGAAGAAACAGGCAGGGCAAGGTCAATTGAACGGATTAATGTCGAGCATAGGACGTAAAGGTGGTGGTCAGTGGTCAGAAGACAGTGGTCAGTGGTCAGTGATCAGTGGTCAGTGATCAGTGGACAGTAATTAGATCTGGCTATGTCAATTTGCTAGGGACGCCATCAATCCATTCAGCAATCGACCGACTTCAGCGGCGCGATTCATCACTAGGCTCAACCTTGCTTGAGCGATATATTTCAATCGCCCTGCGATCAGAAGTTGGGTTTCGACTTCGCTAAGCGAACTGTACGCAATCGACAAATGACGCAAGAAGTCTGACGTGGTCCTTCTTCCCTGGCCTTCGGCGATGTTTGACGGGACAGAAACAGCTGCTCTTCTAATCTGACCGGTAAGTCCGTAAATTTCCTCACGCGGAAAATCTCGCGAGCTTTTGTACACCTCTTCAACAAGGTCCATCGCTCTTTGCCACACTATCAATTCCTGGTAGTTTTTCAGCTTCATGGGAGTCTCCTTTTTGGTTTGAGAGTGATTTGAGATTTGTACCTCAAAACTATTTGGCGTGTATTTTACTGACCACTGTTCACTGACCACTGACCACTGCGAATCACTCCGGCGAAACTTCCGGCACAATCTCCGCCTCGTCACCCCCAACCGTCGGCGGTGAGAGCAACAACTCGGCGAAGCCTGGCGGCAGCGAGCGTACGCGCCCGGTCGAATCGGTAACCACATGCCCCGTCTCGCCTTCAGCGATCACCGTTCCGTCCGGCTCGCGAACAATCTCGTAGCCGAAGCGCAGCGAGCGACGACGCAACTCGGTTATATGGGTCCGCACTACCAGGACATCGTCGTAATAGGCAGGAGCTTTGTAGCGGCAATAACTTTCGGCGACAACCAGAAAGGCATTTTCATTTTCTTCCATATCGCGGTAGGAAAAACCGCGGGCGCGGCAGAATTCAGTCCGGCCAATCTCAAACCAGACAAGATAGTTGGCATGATAGACGACGCCCATCTTGTCGGTCTCTGCGTAGCGCACGCGCAGAGGCGCCTCGTGCCATTCGGTCATTGCATCTTCGGCGTCAGGATTCATTGCCATACGTAAACCTCACCCGCGACCGGGAGTCCGAAAGCTGCTAAACTGATAGGGCGTTTTAGCGGACTATAAGAGCGAAAGATAAAGATGTCAAAGCAACTTCGATCGAGATTGCTCGCTTTACTCGTGTCAATGGCCCTGTTTAGCGGGCTTTTTTTTACGTCGACCTCGGCTCAGCGGACCGCGGGCGTTCAGCAGAACCCGGTAGCCTCGCGATCGGCCCGCAACTCCGCGGTCGCCGCGGCTACTGAGGCGGTCCTGAGAGAAACGAGCGTGATTCGGCAGTTGTCGATTATCCGGCCGGTGCAAAGCGGTTTGCTTTCGCGGGCGGAGATCGAGCGTTCAATCATCAGGAATCTCGATGAAGACATGTCTCCCGCCGAGGCGCACGCGAATGAAGTTACTTTGAAAAAATTGGGATTGGCCCCGGCCGATTTTCAATACCGGCCGCTGCTGATCAAAGTGCTGACGGAACAGGTCGCCGGATATTACGATCCGAGATCGCGCCAGTTTTACCTGGCTGACTGGATCGATCTCGACGGCCAAAAGCCGATCATGGCCCATGAACTCACGCACGCGCTGCAGGATCAGCATTTTGATCTGCGCCGTTTTGAGCACTGGCCCAAAGGCGATTCGGACGCCGAGCTGGCAGCCCACGCGCTGATCGAAGGCGACGCCACGCTCTTGATGATGCTGTATGTCGCGAACAATCCCATGCGGGCGCTGGCGTTTTTGAAGTCTCTCGGGGGAATGGAAATATCGTCGGCAGAACTTGATAAGGCGCCGCGGGCTTTGCGTGAGACGCTGCTTTTTCCGTACCAGTCAGGTTACGAATGGACGCGGGACCTGTATAAGAAGGGTGGTTGGGGTCAGGTTTCGAAAGCCTTTAACGATTTGCCGCAATCGACTGAACAGATTCTGCATCCGGAAAAATATTTCGCGCACGAGGCGCCTATGAAAGTCAGCTTGCCGGATGTTGCAGGTTTAATCAATGCGGCCGCATCAGAAATCAGAGGTCAGAGATCAGAGGTCAGTCGCCGGTCACGGTCCAGCCTCCAGCCCCCAGCCTCCAGCCTCTGGAAGAGGCTGGATTACGACGTGGAAGGCGAATGGGGCTTTTACCTGATACTCGATCAGTTTCTAAAGTCACCCTCTGAATCGCACCGCGCCGCCGCCGGTTGGGGCGGCGATCGTTACGAAGTTTACGAAGGCCCGAAAGGCGAAGTTATGTTCGTCTCTCTTTCAGCGTGGGACACAGAGAATGATGCGCGCGAGTTTTTCGAGGCGTATGCAAGGCGCACGAGCTTGCGATATGTGAACGCGGAACGAATTGATGCGCAATCCAGCATTCGCGATCGTCAACCAGATCAGAATTCAAACACCCAGGCGCTTTCCGATATTCGTGGCTTTCGAACCAGCGAGGGCTCAGTAGTTTTGGAACGCCATGGCGCGAGAGTTCTCGTTGTCGAAGGCTGTCCCGAAGGCATTGATTGCCGCAGTTTGATGAACTCGCTCTGGCATAGATGACCGGAATTGGCGCAGGCCGATTGTTCATGATATTTTCGACAGCTTACTCAACAAATTCGCTTGTCAGAAACCAGAAGCCAGGAGTTAGAGGACTAAAACATGGCTGAGACGGAAACTGAAGCAGCGTCTACTTCAGCATTTAAGGTGCGACCTCCGTCGAAGCCAAAAGCAGAAGGCAGTACGCAAAAGGCCGAAGACAGTTCGTTGTCGCCTCAATCTTTTCACGGTCAGGCTGAGAGATCTCGTTTGCATAAATTGACGGCAGAGCTGCGCCAACTCGAAGCGAAGCTCCGTCAAGGCGGCGGGCCCGAGCGGATTGAAAAGCAGCATAGGCAGGGAAAGTTGACGGCGCGGGAACGGATCGATCTGCTATTGGACAAGGACAGTTATCGACGGGAAATAGGGTTGCTGGTCGCCTGGGACCAATACAGAGAGCAAGGGGCAAAGGGTAAAGGGAAAAGAGAAAAACAGAAGGCAGAAGGCAGTGAGCAAATCGAAGATCAAATCGGCGCGGCGCCAGCCGCAGGAGTGGTGACGACGATTGGTCGTGTTCGTGGCAGAGAGATCGTTGTCGTCGCCAACGACGCCACCGTCAAAGCCGGATCATGGTGGCCGGAGACGATTAAGAAGATCCTGCGCGTGCAGGAGATCGCCATGCGTTCGCATGTGCCGATAATTTATCTCGTCGATTCGGCGGGCGTGAACCTTCCTTACCAGGGTGGAGTTTTTCCGGGACAGTACGGCGCGTCTCGAATCTTCTATTACAACTCCATCATGCGACGGTATCTAAAGGTGCCGCAGATCTCTGCGGTGATGGGTCCCTGCATCGCCGGTGGCGCGTATCTGCCCGCGCTTTCGGACATCATCATCATGGTCGAAGGCACCTCATTCATGGGATTGGGCGGAGCGAACCTGGTCAAAGGAGCAACCGGCCAAACAATTGACAATGAAACGCTCGGCGGCGCGCGCGCGCATAATGAAATTTCCGGCGTGGCACATTATCGCGTGAAGGATGATAAGGTGGCGATTGCGAAGATCAGAGAGTTTGTGGCGGAGTTGCCGGAGAATTTTCGCCCCCCTGCTCGCGGGGAGGGAATTAAGGGGTGGGGTGAGGCGGCGCAAGACTTCACCCCCCTAGCCCCGTCTCCGAAAACGGAGAGGGGGAGTACAGATCGAGTAGCTGAAAAAGAGGAGCGCCAACCAAAGCGCGCCGCGGCAAAGATCTACGAAATCATTCCCGAAGATCATCGCCAGCCTTATGACATGCGCGACATTTTGGATTGCCTGCTTGATGAGGGACACCTTGACGAGTTTCAAGCGGACTATGCGAAGGAGATTATCACCGGCCACGCGAGCATTCGCGGAATTCAAGTCGGCGTGATTGCCAATGCGCGCGGCATGTTTCGCGATCCGGCCGGTGGGGCGCCGAGATTTGGTGGAATCATCTATACCGAGTCGGCTGAGAAGGTGGCTTACTTCATCGAGACTTGTAACCGTCATCAGACACCGCTGCTCTTTATCCAGGACGTTTCCGGGTTCATGGTTGGCGCGGAGGCCGAGCATTCAGGAATAATTCGCGCGGGCGCGCGTTTTGTCGAAGCCATGGCCACCGCGATCGTTCCCAAAATTGTCCTGACCATTAATCATGCATCGGGCGCCGGCTATTACGCGATGGCCGGACAGGGCTTTGATCCGGATTTTATTTTCAGTTGGCCCACCGGCCGGATGGGTGTTATGGAAGGCGACTCTGCCGTGCAAGCGGTATTTGGAAGTGAACTGGAAAGGCTGAGAGCAAAGGGCGAAGCGCCAGGCGAAGAACTTAAAATGGAAATTCAGCAAGTGCGTGAGACTTACGAGCGAGATCTGGACGCGAAGTACGCCGCCGCCCGTGGATTTGTTGACGCGGTCATTGTGCCGGAAGAAACGCGAGACGCGCTCGAGCTGGCGTTACTCGTCAGCTCGAATTATTCAGGGCCGCATCTTGGGCAGTTTGTTTTGCCACCAACTTTGGCGTAGCCTAGGGCAAATCATTCAAGCAAATTGATCAAGATACCCCGTGAATTGAAAGTTTACTCGGGAACCTTTCGGAGTGTTCCCGAATAACAAAGGAGGAACAATTGTGAGAAAGAGCAAAGTAATCGTCCTCGGCTTTGCGGTGCTTGTTGTTGGCTGTCTAATGTGGGGAGGTTTGGTCACCTCGGCGCAGAATTCGAACTCGTCGACCACTGCCGCTAATACCAACGCCCCGGCGAAAAGGAAACCGCGACGTCACAAACCAAAGCCCAAAGCTGCCGAGGACGGCACTGATACGGCCACGGCAACTACAGCGCCGGCGCCGCCGCCACCGCGTACCGGTCGTTGCGATCCTAACCAACAGGAGCAGACCGATCTTTCCGGGACTTATGCCGGCAGAGTGAAGCATGGCGACGAGGCGGAAATGGATGGGACGCTAACGATCACCGGCAATAAGTTTACGATGGCAGCCGGATCGGATACCCATTCCGGCACTATCACAGCGGTGACGACCTGTAATTACACGGCAGTTACGGTGATGCCTGACGGCGCGCCGCGCGCGATGTCGTTGCGCGCAAAGAGAGTAGGCAACAGCTTAACGCTGACGAGCGTGCCGGGCGAGCCGCAACAAGTCAAGTTCACTACGAGCGGCGGAGCGATGAAGGCCAAGCCGCGACGGCATAAGACGAAGAAGGCTGTGCCGGCGCCACCACCTCCGCCGCAACAGTAACGAGTATTCGCAGACTCGATCGAAGCCGAAGACGCGGACACACGGAATACGTCGATAGGGAAATCGTTTACGCTCTTCGTAGGGCGTTGGCGATTTGATCGATTAGTGTTCGTGGCCCGCGTCCTTCTTTTAATAATTCTTCATGAAACAGACGATTCGCATTGCCGCCGGCCAGGGCTTTTGGGGTGATCTGCCCGAGGCGCCGGTGCGCCAGGTTGAAGAAGGACCAATCGACTATCTGATGCTCGACTATCTGGCCGAAGTTACGATGTCGATCATGCAGAAACAGAAAGCCAGAGATCCTAAGGCGGGATATGCGCGCGATTTTGTGCCGTTGATGAAGCAGATTCTGCCCGCGTGTGTAGAACGGGACATTAGAGTTACGGCCAACGCCGGTGGCGTGAATGTCGGGGGCTGCGCGGCCGCGGTGCGAGACGTGGCCCGGGAACTTGGCCTCAGCGGCAGAATGAAGATCGGGATCGTTACAGGGGACGACATTCTTGATCGGGTTGATGATTTTCTCGCCCGCGGAATTGAATTGCGGAACATGGACACTGGTGAGCCCCTGGTAATGGTGCGCGATAGAATCCAAAGCGCGAATGCGTACCTCGGCGCGGCGCCAATTGTCGCGGCGCTGAACGAGGGGGCGCGCGTCGTCATCACCGGACGGGCAACCGACACCGGCCTGACGCTGGCGCCGATGATTCACGAGTTCGGGTGGGCGCTAGATGACTGGGACAAGTTGGCGGCGGGAACAATCGCCGGACACATTATCGAATGTGGCGCCCAATGCTCTGGCGGTAACTGTCAGTTCGAATGGCAAAACATTCCCGATTTGGCAAATGTTGGTTTTCCAATTGCGGAAGCCTCCGCGGATGGGACGTTCATCATTACTAAACATGACGGGACCGGTGGTCGCGTTAATGTGCCTTCGGTAAAAGAACAACTGGTTTACGAAATGGGCGATCCATGTGAATACATCACGCCCGACTGCGTGGCCGATTTCACGACGATTCAACTCGCGGATGACGGGAAAGATCGCGTGCGAGTGTTTAGCATCAAAGGCCGTCCGGCGACCGATTCTTTGAAGGTCTCGATCAGTTATTCGGCCGGTTACAAAGCAGTCGGCACCCTGGTTTACGCCTGGCCCAATGCGTACGACAAAGCGAAAGCCGCAGACAAAATCCTGCGCGCGCGTCTTGAGCGGCTGGGATTACGCCTCGATCAGATGTTAACGGAATTTGTTGGTGTCAACGCGACGCATGGACCGTTGGCCGGCGAACCTTCAGCTGATCTCGCTGAAGTACAACTGCGGGTTGGCGTACGCGGAAGTGATCGCCAGGCAATTGAAAAGTTCACGAAAGAAATTGCACCGCTGATCCTGACCGGCCCCCCGGCGGTAACGGGATTTGCGGGCGGGCGCCCAAAGGTCGAAGAGATTGTTGCCTACTGGCCGGCGCTGATTCCGAAGCGTGAGATTACCGCGCAGGTAAAAACGATTGAGGTTTGATGCTCGTCAAGCTTACAAAACTGGCGCATGCGCGTTCCGGCGATAAAGGCGACACCGCCAACGTCGGATTGATCGCTTTGCGTCATGAATATTACCCGATCATTGTGCGCGAGGTTACGGCCGATCGCGTAAAACGACACTTCAAAGGGATCTGCAAGGGTGAGGTTGAACGATTCGAATTGCCAAATCTTGGTGCGCTCAATTTTCTGTTGCATGAAAGTCTCGGCGGTGGAGGGACGCTTTCACTAATGACCGACGCGCAGGGAAAAACATTTTCGACCGCGATGTTGAGAATGGAGATGGAGATATCCGATGACGAAGCCCGATCGCTCGGATTGATCTGATTATGCAGGCTGTATCGACATTGGATTCGGCAGAGATTCGTCATGATTCGGCCCAGGTGGGCGCTGTGCGGCTGCATTACGCTGAATGCGGGAGCGCCAGCAGCGACCTGGTCATTCTGCTTCATGGGTTTCCCGAATTCTGGTATTCATGGCGACACCAATTGCCGGTACTCGGCGAACGTTTTCACGTGGTAGCTCCGGACATGCGGGGCTTCAATTTGAGCGACAAACCCCGGCGCGTGAAAGACTATCGGATCGAGTTTCTGGTTGATGATGTCCTCGGGCTCATAAGACATTTTGGCAAATCTACGGCCGCGATAGTTGGACATGACTGGGGCGCTGCGGTGGCGTGGGCTGTGGCCCAAAGACATCCTGAAACAATCTCAAAACTGGCAGCACTTCAGGTCCCATTGCCGGCCGCTTGGCGGGCTAATATGACGTTCGCGCAGTTGCGCCGCAGCTGGTACATGTTTTTCTTTCAATTGCCTCGAATTCCCGAGTGGTGGGCCGGCGCCGGCGACTTCGCGCGGCTCGCAAAGATGTATCGTCAAACTTCTGTTCGTCCGGGCGCATTCAGTGACGACGACATCGAAGCCTACAAGGAAGCTCTGCGGCAACCGGGCGCGTTAACGAGTTCAATCAACTATTATCGGGCGAACGTTCTTCGATCATTGTTTCGCCGCCGGGTCGAAACGCCTGGGGATCATCACAGGCGGGTGCGCGTATCGACCCTTTTTATTTATGGCGAGCAGGATATGGCGATAATTCCTTCGACCGTGCGCGACCTGGGTCGTTTTGTCGACGCTTCTTATCGCGAACTCCGAATTTCGGACGCTGGCCATTGGGTACAGAACGAAGCAGTTGACGAGGTCAATGCCGCGCTCCTGGAATTCCTGACTCAGGAATGCTGATGGGATAGGCAGTGATGAATGGATAACAGCGAAATCGTCCTCTATTTGGTTCAGAATGGGATCGTGCGGATTACTCTCAATCGGCCCGATAAGAGAAACGCCCTGAATGATGCCATGATCGCTGCGCTCAAGGGCGCCTTGCGTCGCGCGGATCAGGACGAGACTGTCCGAGCAATAATTATCAGTGGCAGCGGATCCGATTTTTGTTCCGGCGCCGATCTCGCAGCTTTGCGGAAGATTTCTCGTGCTTCCGTGGCCGAGAATCTGGAGGATGCTAGTTCGTTAATGGAATTGTTTCTGCTGATTAGAGCAGTTCGGCATCCGGTCATTGCTGAGGTGCGCGGCCGCGCGCTCGCGGGCGGGTGCGGGCTCGCACTGGCGTGTGACATTGTCCTGGCCGCAAGGTCGGCGCGCTTCGGTTTTCCGGAAGTTAAGATCGGATTTGTGCCGGCGATGGTCACGGCGATTCTGCGCCGCAATGTATCTGAGAAAAAAGCGTTCGAACTAATCACTCTCGGAGACGAAATCAGCGCGGGAGAGGCTGAAGGTCTCGGTTTTATCAATCGCGCGTATGACGAAGAGAGGCTCGAGGCGGAAGTTGATAACCTGGCGCGGCGTTTTGGCGCTCTCAGCGCTTCGGCAATTGCCCAATCAAAGCGCTTGCTTTATCAAACCGACAGCTTGAGTTTTGAAGACGCGCTCAGCGCCGGCGCGGATGTAAACGCAATTGCCAGAATGTCCGAGGATTGCCGGCTAGGAATCGAGCGCTTCCTTAAGAAGAATTGAGCGGCGCCGTAGGGAGATGCTATTCGCGAGGTTTCACGTTTTCGCGAATGAATTTCACAATGTCCTGCGTTGAAGTGCCAGGTAGAAAGATCGCGGAGACGCCTTGCTCTTTCAGTTTGGGAATGTCGTCTTCCGGCACAATGCCACCAACAATTACCAGGCAATCATTCATCCCTTGTTCGCGTAGTAATGAAATGATGCGCGGGCAGAGCGTATTGTGAGCGCCGCTAAGAATCGACACGCCTACCGCGTCCACGTCTTCCTGCAACGCTGCCGCAGCGATCATCTCCGGTGTCTGCCGCAAGCCGGTGTAGATAACCTCCATGCCGGCGTCGCGTAGGGCGCGGGCAATTACCTTGGCCCCGCGATCGTGACCGTCAAGACCGGGTTTAGCAACCAGCACACGAATTTTTCTTGAGGATTGATCCATCAAATAATTGAATCATCTTCGCAGGCCGCAGGCCAGACCGTAAGGAGGGTTTGAATGCCCGGCGCGGAATGAATCGATAACTGAATGAATAAATCCTAGATTGCGGGCTCTTCATAAATGCCGTACACATCGCGCAGCGCCGAACAAATCTCGCCAAGCGTCGCATAGGCGCGCACAGACTCGAGGGTGGCCGGCATCGTGTTGTCGCGCCGTTGGGCCGCGCGTCGCAGATTATCGAGCGATCTGTTCACGGCGCCTTTATCTCTTCGGGCACGAGTTTGTTCAAGCCGGTCCAACTGATGTTTGCGTACCGATTCGTCAATAACCAGGATCGCTACCTCCTGCGGTTCGTTCTCCATCTCGTATTTGTTAACGCCGACGATCGTCTGATCGCCTCGCTCCAGCGCCTTTTGATATTGATAGGCTGATTCCTGAAGTTCGCGTTGCGGGAAGCCTTTTTCGACCGCCTCAACCATGCCTCCCATGCGATCGATTCGATCAAAATAATCGAGTGCGGCGTCTTCCATTTTCTTAGTCAGCGCTTCGACGAAATACGACCCGCCGAGTGGATCAACCGTATTGGCAACGCCAGTTTCTTCGGCAATGATTTGTTGTGTTCGCAGAGCGATCAGAGCGGCCTGATCCGTCGGCAGGGCGAGGGCCTCATCATAAGCATCCGTATGCAGTGACTGCGTTCCTCCCAACACGCCGGCCAGTGCCTGAATCGCCACACGCACGATATTGTTCAGCGGTTGTTGGACCGTTAGTGAGACACCTGCCGTCTGGGTATGGAAGCGGAGTTGCTTTGTGCGTTCGTTGCTGGCGCCAAAACGATCTCGCATAACCCGGGCCCAAATGCGGCGGGCTGCGCGATACTTGGCAATCTCTTCAAAGAAATCGTTGTGCGCGTTGAAGAAAAACGAAAGGCGCGGGACGAAGTCTTCAAGATCGAGACCAGCGTCGATGCCCCATTGAACGTATTCGATGCCATCGCGAAGAGTGAACGCTAATTCCTGTACCGCGGTCGCCCCAGCCTCGCGAATATGATAGCCGCTGATTGAAATTGGGTTGTAACGAGGCACGTGATTTGTGCAGAACTCAAAGGTATCAATGACGAGTTTCATCGCCGGCCGAATTGGGTAAATCCATTCTTTTTGCGCGATGTATTCTTTGAGAATGTCGTTTTGAAGTGTGCCGGAGATTTTCGCCCAATCAGCACCTTGTTTTTCCGCCACCACGAGATACATTGCCAGGAAAACCGAGGCAGGCGCGTTAATCGTTTGAGAGACCGTGACGTTCTCCAGGGGGATTCCGTCAAATAGCGCTTCCATGTCGGCGAGCGACGAAACGGCGACGCCGCACTTTCCCACCTCACCTTCGGATAATGGAGAATCGGCGTCATAACCCATTAACGCCGGCAGGTCATACGCTACAGACAGTCCGGTCTGGCCCTCCCTTAAAAGGTACTTGAAACGGGCGTTTGTCTCTTCGGGAGTACCAAATCCGGCAAACTGACGCATCGTCCAGAGCTTGCCACGATAACCGGTCGGATGAATGCCGCGAGTGTAAGGAAACTCTCCGGGAAAAGATACCTCTTCTGCGAAATCAAGTTGAGTCAGATCGGCCGGGGTGTAGAGTCGGTTTACCTCAGCCAGCGAGACGGTCTGAAATCGTTGCTTTCGCTCAGGCCGTCGCGCCAACGCGGGATTGAGCGTCTGCTCTTCCCAACGATCGACAGCCAACTGCTCAGACGTGCCTTCTTTTAGTTCCTGCATGAATCGGAGATTCAGCGCTCTTCGGACCGGCGGATTGTCCTTTTTGATTCAATTAATCAGTAGAATTCGATATTAGATTAGGGTTACCTGAGTGTCAACCGCGAAATCCGCGGCGGTAACGATCGATCATTGCTGATTCCAGGCCGACCCTACAGGAAGGGTGCGCGGCTGCGATCGTGCTACAGCCGCGCGTTTTGGAGGGAACCGAGAAGAAGAAAAAGCTGCAGGGTCAAGCGGTTGTTATTAGCGGACAAGCGATCCAACTCTTGAAATCGAATTTCGTGTTTCCAGTGCTACAACAATCTCATTAGGCCTCACCATATCCAGACGACTCCTCGCCGCCGACTCGATTGTGACTGGATCATTTTGCAGGCGACTGACCTCTTGTTTTAAGGCCGCGTTAACTTCTCTTATCGCGCCAATCTCCGCCGCCATATGTTGGTGTTGTGCTGACGAAGCTTGAAGTTCAGAACGGGCGCGGATGATTACCGTCGCGCACACCGCGACTGTCGTTAGAAGAATCATTGCCAGGACGACCCATGACGGAATCAGTTCGGTCCAGCGCTTCACGCTGAGGATGGTTCCGACCAAATCGCGAGAGAAGTCAGCCTGGCGCGGCAGGGCGGGCAGCGCGCGAGCCGTCACTCTTTGGGCTCTGGACGGGATGCCCACCGAGTAATTATTTGTGACCCTATTCAAGCCTCACCTCCCGGGCTCGTTCTTATCCGCACTCTGCACAACTGTCTTCGCTGCGAACAAATCCGCAAAGAGGCCATCTTTCTCCTAAGGGTGATTCGCGATCGGGTGGTTCGCGAGCCCTTCAGCATCGAAGTTGGCTTTGATTTCATGATGACGCTCCGAACTGATCTGAGACGCTTTAACCGGGTACAACCACAAGATAGTCGGGCTGTCCAAATTCGAAGCCCAAGATAAGGTATCTTTGCCTTTTCAATTCCTTGCCGGTCAATGCTTTAGCGGCAAAGTTCGGGCGAATGTAACATCGACCCCTAATCTTGGCAATAACATTTCTTTGCAACAATTTAACACTCTAAACTCAACGTTTACATGAAGTAAGATGGGTTAAGCGCTTAAAACGGCGTACACTGGGCGAACACAAATGAGCCAGCAAGCTACAAGGTCCCAGGGCCGCGTTAAAAGTTGTTGACAAGTCATCACGCGCCACTTAGACTTCGACTCAGCCCCGGCTCTACTTCCTCCTCAGATATCAATTTTTCTTGCCGTTCCCCCTATGACTCCGACTCAAGAGCTTAATTGCATAGCCGACGTTTCGATCGAAGAGCGTCGATTTGAAACAGGTGGATTTCCAGTGGGTGCCGTGGTGCGTGCAATTTGCCGCGCTGCCAAGCACGGGCCGGAACAGCTTTATGAGGTGATGTTAAAAGCGGTCCTCATGACGGATTATGTCATCCCGACCTACGGACTTTCGACCTGGTGTTCGACACTCGGAAAAAGACCGCGCCTTCAATGGGCTGAAGGAATGTCTAACGAAGATTTGCAGGAAGCTGAGCAAGCGATCTCTGAGGTCTTCTCGATCTCTTCGTCAGCCACGCCAAGCGCAGGAGATCGATCACTTTGCCTTGTGCTGGTAACCTCGACCAACGAGCGAGAGGGAGTCGCCATTTACGGCCGTTGCATCCGGCCTTTGAACGACTCACAAGCGCGATTATTGAGCGCCTTGAGTGAGGTAGCTCGATTGGCCCAGTCACATATCGAGCTGAAAGAATCACGGTGCAGCAAAGTCAATCGCGTCGCTTCCGTGGCCACGACAACACTGCCGGGAATGATATTCACGAGCCGCGTGATGTCCGATGTTGCGCAGGCCGTCGAACGGATCAAGGACTCAGACTCAACCGTTCTCGTAACCGGTGAATCGGGCACCGGGAAAGAACTGGTAGCCCGGGCAATTCACCGTCTTAGCAGACGCAGTCAGAACAGCTTTATTCCATTCAATTGCACGGGTGGGCCGGCTGAGCTAATTGAGAGCACGCTCTTTGGGCACCGGCGGGGAGCATTTACCGGTGCTCTTGCCGAGCAAGCCGGTGTGATTCGCGCGGCCGAAGGCGGCACCTTGTTTCTGGATGAAATTGGCGATTTGCCACTATCCATACAGCCCAAGTTGCTTCGTTTCCTGCAGGAAGGTGAAATCCATCCACTAGGCGAGCGAATGCCTCGCAAAGTAAATGTTCGAGTGGTCGCTGCCACCCATAAGAACCTGGAAAACGCAGTCCGCGAAGGTACGTTTAGACAGGACCTCTATTATCGAATCACGGCGCTGACGGTCCACGTCCCGGCGCTGCGGGATCGTCCCGAGGACATCAAGGAATTAATATCATATTTTGTGACTTACTATGCGCGCCGCAACGATCGATATATCGGCGGAATCACGCAGGAAGCGATTCAAGCTCTCCAGAACTATTCATGGCCTGGAAACGTCCGTGAGTTAGCCGCAGAGATTGAGCGTTTGATTTTGTATGCAGAACCCGGGAGTTATGTCGGTGCCGAGCACATTAGCGAGCGAGTATTTCCAGCGGGTCTGCGAGAAAATGGCAAGACAATCCCACCGAATCTGGAAAACCTGCTCGCCGATTTTGAACGCCGGGTAATTACTGAGACTCTGAAACAATACGACTGCAACGTCGCGCGTACCAGCGCGGCGCTGGGTCTCGGTTCCAGGCAGACTCTTTATAAGAAACTAAAGCGACTGGCGATCGACGTCGGCGATTTCTTGAACGAAGAACAGCATCCTGGTTTACAGCTTCGATAGAAGAGTTGGAAGTCAAATTATGGGGCGTTCGATGGTAAATCGAACGCCCTTTTTTCCTTTTTAGGCGTTGGCTGTAAACCGCAGTTGAAACCCAGTCTGTTCGAAGTGAACCAGAGGCGACAGTGTCGAATTTCCGAGGAGATTGCTGTGCGCGAGAGAGATCTGTTAGCCGGCGCGACGGGACCTGAAACCCGGCTTGTCAACACAAAGTCACAAATCAAATGCGTTGCAATAAACGAAATCCAATCGAAAGCGGACTTTTCTCAACAGCAGGTTCACGGTACAGCTCTTGTTAGGTGACCATCCGTCGGCTAAGCAAGTAGCCGTTCATGACTGAAGAAGGAAAAGTGAATGAAGGTGTCTGCTAGAGCGTTTGCCGCCAAACTTGGGTTCTCGCTAATCGTAATCGCATTACTCGCTCCGGTTCTTGCTTTGTCGATGATGACCGGAGGCCGGGTGGGTGCAATCGCGCAGAGCGACGGAAACGAGTGGTTGCTAATCGCGTTGGCGTTTGGCGGAGCAGCCGTAAGCGCCTTGAACGGCCTCGGACGTTCGACCCGGCGGAGCCAGGCATTGCGAAGAGGTGGCTCCGCGAATGATCGGAACCGAGGTATTTCAGCAGTTCCCGTGAAATGAGCTTTTCGTTTCCCCGGTTACGGACGAGTTACGAATGATCAGAAACCAAATCAAAAGGAGCAACAAAATGATTAAGAAATTCTTTCGCGATGAGACAGGTCTGGAGTTGTCCGAATACGCAGTGGCCGCGGCCCTGGTCGCGATCGCAGTTGTGGGCGCGTTTGCCGCACTCGGCACAACCATCAGCACCAAGATCAACGAACTTGGCACGCACATCAGCACTGGAAAATAGTGCTTTTCTTAGCTGAGGCGCGCTCGAGCACGTCAAAAGTGTCTGAGCGCGCCACAGGTTTTTGCAAATTTGGAGGAGGTATAGCGACTCATGTTTACCAAATTTTTCAAAGACGAAGCCGGCTTGGAACTTTCCGAATATGCGGTGGCCGCAGCTTTAATTGCCGTTGCGGTTGTAGCGGCATTCGCGGCCCTGGGCACCACAATCAGCGACAAAATTAACGAGCTGAATACACATATCAGCACCGGAAAATAAGGACCTGGAACAGAGTGCGGCTGGCTTGATTCCAATTTTCGGACTTGTGTGGAGGGAAAGACATGATCACCAAATTCATATTGGATGAAAACGGACTGGAACTTTCCGAGTATGCCGTGGCTGCCGCTCTCGTCGCGATCGCGGTTGCCGGAGTTTTTGCAGCTCTGGGCGACGCCATCGTCGGAAAGATCAATGAGTTAACAGGACATATAGCAGCCGGTAACTAACCCGGCGGAATCGGTTCGAGCTCTTGCCTTTGAGCGTCGGCCAGGAAAAGAAGAGCTCGGTCTAAGAGGATGTCAGCACCAATCGCAAATCTGCTGTTACTCGCACCGCTCGCCGCGGTCATCTCTTATTACGACGTAAGGTACCGCCGTATTCCAAACAGCTTCGTTTTGGCGACCCTGGTTAGCGGATTGGCAATTAACGTGGCTTTCGGCGGATGGAGTGGCGCAGTTGCGAGTCTTGAAGGCTGCGGTTTTGCCTTCGTTCTAATGTTCGTGCTTCACATTTTTGGCGCGATGGGCGCCGGCGACGTCAAGCTTTTTGCGGCGATCGGATCAGTTACTGGCGCCCACCTCGTTCTGCCAATGTTTTTCATCGTGATGATGGTGGGTCTGATCTTAGCGGTTTATTCGATGATTCGCGCGAACGCGGTGCGAGCCACGATGATTCGCGTCGTGCAAATCTTTGTGGGGTTTCTGCCCGGTTGGACGATTCCGCGATTTGAATTGCCGCGAGATCAACGCCACACAATTCCCTACGGCATTGCGATCACAATTGGCAGTTTGATCGCGACCGCAGCATTCCGCGCGTGAACTTCGCGCAATTCCTGAATTAGAGGAGAGCAAAAATCATGGGAAACAAACGTTTGCTATTCGTTTTGGCCGGGGCCCTGGCGTTTGGCCTTCTGGCAGCCGTCTCAGTGAGTCGATATCTATCGGGCGCTCAGGCATACGCGAAAGACCTGAACAACGTTGCCGTCGCCAAGGTAGCGATTCCTGTCGGCACCAAAATCATTCCTGAACAGATCAGCATCGTTCAGTTTCCGCGAGGCTCGACGCCGGACGGCACCTTTGATTCAGCCGAGAAACTCGCCGGCCGCGTCGCCGTGGTGAACATTGCTGCGCGCGAAACGCTTACCGATACCAAGCTGGCGCCGGTCGGGTCGGTTGGTGGCCTCTCTGCCGTGATCCCCGAAGGCTATCGGGCGATGACCGTCAAAGTTGACGATGTTGTCGGTGTGTCCGGTTTCATCATGCCGGGTTCGCTGGTTGACGTGGTCGTGGTGATCGTCCCGGCGGAGAAAGCGCTGACTCAGGATCCAATTTCGAAAATCGTTTTACAAAATATCAAGGTGCTGGCCAATGGTCAGAATATCGACCATCCGAAGGACGAACGCGAAGCCAATACCGTGCGCGCCGTTACGCTTCAGGTCACGCCTGAGCAGGCAGAGAAACTCGCTCTCGCCTCAACCGAAGGCAAGCTGCAGCTCGTTATGCGAAACGCGGTCGATCAGGACAATACCGAGACAAATGGAGTCAACAAGCGCGTCCTGCTCGGTGGTGAGCGCGCTCAGCCGGTGCCCGAACCTGGCTCGATGAAAAGCGAGCAGCCAAAAACTGAGCCCAGAGCTTCGCGCCGGCCTCGTCCAGTGACGGACGCCCCGGCCGCAAAGCCGGCAGCCGCAGCACCACCGCGCGCCTCAGTCGAAATGATCGAAGGTGCCAAGAAACGCAACGTTGATTTTCCGTAAGTCCGTTTTACCGAGTTAGAAGAGTCGCGATTCTTCCAAAGCGACAAACTGAAAAACCAGGGTCGGCACTTTGTCGATCTACTAAACTGAAAGATTGGAGTAAAGATCATGCACAACCGTTCATCAATCATGCGTCCAGCGGGTTTCGTCGCCGCGCTGGTACTCTTCCTGGCTCCGTCCGCGATGGCGCAGGAGACTTCTTACAAAGCTTCGTTCAAAGCCAACAAGGAATCGATCGCCATCAACGTGCTGGTAGGCCAGTCGCGCGTGATCAATTTTGATCGAACGATTGGCCGCTTTTCAGTTTCTAATCCGGAAATTGCCGAAGCCGTGCTGGTGGCGCCCGATCAGGTCCTGGTGAACGGGAAAGCATTCGGCCAGGTCAACTTTATTGCCTGGGAACAATCAGGCAAGGAGTTCCTGGTGTTCGATGTGTTCGTGCGCGCCAACCTTTCATTGATCGACTCGCAAATTCGAGCGCTGTTTCCGAAGGATGACATTCGCCTGAGCCAGGCGAACGGTTCGGTGGTGATGTCCGGAAGCGTCAGCGATCCAAGGACTGGCAGTCAGGCGCAAAGCGTCGTCGAAGCCGCCGGCTTTAAGACGGTGAACATGCTGGCATCACCAGTGAAAAATGCGCAGCAGGTACAGTTGATGGTGCGAGTAGCTGAGGTCAGTCGCAGCCGCGTCAAGGATCTGGGCACGTCCTACTCTTATCAAGGAAGCCCCGGCAGCGGCGCTTACCTGAACAGCGGCGGTGGTCCAAGCTCATTGGGCTCAGTCACGAACGGAGTGTTGAGCGGTTCGCTTTCCAGCGCTCTGAATCTTTTCGTGTTGGGCGGAAATACGATGACCATGATTCACGCCCTGCAGACGCAAGGTGCGTTGCGCGAGCTCGCGGAGCCAAATCTGATAGCGATGGATGGCGAACAGGCAAGTTTTCTCGCCGGTGGTGAGTTTCCCGTACCAGTAGTTCAAACCGGCAGCGACCGCAACACGGTCACTATTATCTTCAAAGAGTATGGGGTGCGATTGAACTTTAAGCCGACGATCATTGACGAAGATCATATTCGTCTTGAACTGGAGCCGGAAGTTTCAACCATCGATTTCGCCAACGGCGTCAAGTTCGGCGGGTTTCTGATTCCGGCTCTGCGTACTCGGCGCGCCAAAACCGGCGTCGAGCTTCGCGATGGCCAATCGTTCGCACTCGCCGGCCTGCTGGATAACAACGAAACCAAATCGCTTTCGCGAGTTCCGGTGCTGAGCGACGTGCCGTTGCTTGGTAATCTCTTCAAGTCGAAGAGCTTTCAGAAGCAGGAGACGGAATTGATGTTCATCTGTACGGCGCAGATGGTGAAGCCGATGAATCCCGACGATCTACCGCGGATGCGCGGGGTCGACGGATTGAAGTCCGGCTCGCCGCTTGGGGTCGAACCAAAGGGCGAAGGAATCAACGGCCGCTCGGGTTATTCAACCGGCGGCGAGGCCAAGCCCGAAGGGTCGTCACAAACTGCACCGGCCCAAACGGAGAAAAAGACCGACGCCACGAACCCGGCGACTGTGCAAACTGCGGTCGCGGAAGTTCCGGCAAGCACCAAGCCGGCAACTGCCAAAGTGCCTTAACTTTCGTGCAAGCGAAAAGTGAACAGAGAGGAGAAAGTCATGAAGCAAATGCATAAACTGGCGTCATCTCGTCGCAGGGGTGAACGCGGATCGATCCTCGCATTAGCTACGATTTCCATGCTTGCTCTGATCCTCGCAGTTGGACTGGGTGTTGACATCAGTCGTTTGTACACCGCCAAAGCGGAACTTCAGAACGCGGCGGACTCGGCAGCACTTGCCGCCGTTTCAGGCCTCAACTCTTCGGCTGCGGGAATCACGGAGGCGACGAATCGCGCCGTGCAGGCGATGAACAAATACGATTTCAACAACACATCTGTTTCTTTTCCCAGATCGAACGTGCTGTTTGCAGTAAATCTCGACGGGCCGTACATGAGCGAGTCGTCCGCGCAAACTCAGCCACGGAATATCCGATTTGTACAGGTAACGACTCCTACATTGCCGGTAGGCGTGTCGTTCGCCGCCAGTGTCCTGGGCAGTTCGAAAGACATGTCAGCAACCGCGACGGCCGGTTATTCAGTTCCGATTAATATTTTCTGTGACTGGATTCCGGTTTCGGTAATCGATTACGGCGTGCCGTTGACTCCGGGAAACACCTATACTTTCAGAGCTGATAATCAGCAACAAGTTTCAGCAGGCAATATGCAGATTCTCGCCGTTGCTGGTCCCGGTGGCAACGACGTGCGCGTCGGTCTGGGGAGCGGCGTCAATCTTTGCGCAGCTCCAGGCGCAACGTATACCGTCGACACAAAACCAGGCGCCAACACAGGCCCGGTAAAACAGGGAATCAACACACGATTTGATGATTACGCCAGTGGCCTGGATCCCACTCTGCAGCCTCCCGACACGAACATCCAAGAAAACATTACTTACACCCAATATCGCAACGGCTCGCCATCGCAATCGCCGTCGCATACAGGCGTGGCCAATCGCAGAGTGGTCATAATTCCGATCATAAAACTCGACCAATACAACCAGGGGCGGAATACGGTGACGTTCGATCGATTTGGCCAGTTTTTTCTGCAAACGAAGGTAGCCGGGAATGGCAATCTTCAGGCGGAATACATAAGCGACATCGTGGTCGATGGCAGAGGCGGCTACGACCCGAATGGCGGGGCGGGCAATCCGCTGCAGGCCATAGCAGTTCTCTACAAGTAGGCCAATCATGCACGCGCGAATTCGAAAAATTAGGATACATCGTCGCTGGCGTAGATTGCTTTCGTTACGAAGTCTGCGCCGCAATGATCGCGGTGTGCAGTTGGTAGAGCTGGCCATAGTCCTTCCGCTTTTCATGATTCTTTTCGGCGCTACTGCCGAATTTGGCCGCTATTTTTACGAATACTCGACGCTCGCCAAAGCCACGCGAGTCGGAACTCGATACCTGACCAATGCGGCGGTAAACACTGCCGAAGATACGAAGGCCAAGAACCTCGTTGTCTACGGAACCATGGATGGCACGGGCAGTCCGATCATTAGCGGGCTGACGACGGCGAACATCACGATTACTCGCAGCGGTGGTGTCATTTCCCTGCCGCAAACGGTGACAGTCCAAGTCGTCAACTTCAAGTACGAGCCGATGCTTAACCTTGGCGCCTTAACCAATAATTCGACGTTCTCGCTGAACATCGATATCAAACCAAGCGTTACCATGCGCTATCTGTTGACGCAACCGGCTATCTAAGACATCAGCCACGGCGGACCAGGACTATGATCCGGATTAAGGCATGCAGAGAAAATGAACGCGGCGCCACGTTGGTGGAGTTTGCAATCGCCGCCACGGTCTTTCTGACGTCGATGTTTGCGATTCTGGAGTTTGGTCGCGCGCTGTGGGTCCATAATGCCCTCACCGACGCCGCCCGCCGCGGGGCGCGATACGCAGTAATTCACCGGTCAAGCGATATCGACTCAGTGAAAAATGTCGTCGTGTACGGCGATCCAGCAGGCGGCACGCAATCGCTGGTGGAGAACTTAACTACCGATAACGTCACGGTCAGTTATTCCAACTTCTCTCTCAACTCCGGCAGCGTAACGGTGGGCATCACGGGTTATCAGTTTCAATTCGTCCTGCCGTTTATGGGAACGACGATTTCGATGCCGAACTACAGCACGACCCTGACAGCAGAGTGCGTGGGTTTGATTCCCGCGGATCTATAACCTCGAAATCTGTGCTTAGTACTTTGTGCTTTGTACTTCGTGGTTAGCAGCCGCTTTATAAAGAAGTAAGCAGCAGACAAAAAGGCCAAAACCAAAAGAAACAATGACCCAACCATTAACATTCGTAATTTCAACCACTGGCCTGGACAACTTCAAAGAGTTGCGCAAGGCGCTGTCGTCGGACGCCCGCACAAAGTTGCTCGCTGGAGGCGATGATTCAGATCAATTGTTCGAAGAGATCGCGCGCCTGCGCCCGTCGGCGGCCATTGTGGTCATGGGGGCCAACACGGAAAACTCGCTGGCATTCATTTCCCGCATTTTCACCGAATGCAGTTCAACCGCGATTATTTCTGCGGGCGAAAATCCATCTCCCGATTTGATCCTGCGAAGCATGCGCGCGGGGGCGCGTGATTTTCTCCGACTTCCGATTAACAGCGAAGAATTCAACACCGTCCTCGATCGCACAGCGCAGTTTTGCGCCGGCCAAGTTGCAGCTCCGAAAAAGAAGGGCCGCATGATTGCTGTTTTTTCAAGCAAGGGCGGCTGCGGTACTTCATTTCTCGCGACAAATATCGCGGCGGCAACCGGAGCGCCAACCGCGCTCGTCGATCTGAATTTGCAAGCCGGCGATCTGCAATTATTTCTCGGTCTTGAGCCGCGCTATTCGATCGCCGATCTCGTCGAAGGCCGGGCCCGGCTTGATGATGAACTGGTCAAGAGCCTGGTTGCACCTTACTCAGCAAACCTTTCACTGGTAGCGGCGCCGAAAGAGGCAGACTCAGCAGACGGGATTGAGCCAGAGCACGTCTTTGATGTTTTGAATCGTTTGCGGGAATGCTACGAGTACGTCGTCCTCGATCCTCAACACACGTTCGATTCAATCACTCTTGCCGCGCTGGATCAGGCTGACGACATCGTCCTCGTATTGTCTTTAGACATTCCGGCGATCCGCAGCACGCAGCGCGCCCTGGAAATATTTGATCGCCTGGGTTATCCGCGCAAGAAAGTCCGGGTCGTGGTTAATCGTTTCAGCAAGCAGATCGATCTCGACCTTCGCGAGGTTGAGAGATTCCTTGGCGAACCGGTAACCGGTTTTATTCCGAGCGATTATCAAACCGCGGTGACTTCGATCAATTTGGGGCAGCCGCTGGTGCGCACCGATTCTTCATCGCGGCTGGCGCAGGAAATGACTCGCGTGACGCGAGCGATTATCGGCGGCCCAACCCACCTCGTTACGGAGCAGCCACGCAAACGCATTTGGGAAAAGATCTTTCGGCGCGAGGTCGATGAAGAAGAAATCAAACCAGCATCCGCCGCTGCTGTACCTCGGCCGGCGTTAATACCGGCGCGGCGATTTGGATCTTAGGAACGCCGGCGAGTCAGTAGCCCGGAGGTCAGTGAGTCGAGCGGAGACGGACGAGTAGATTCCAGAATCCAGATTCCAGGTTAGATATCTCAGAATTCCGAATTTCAGATTCCAAATTACAGAGTCAAAACCATGGCACTTCGTGAACGACTAATCAAAGACGTAATGGTTCCCAGCGGCAATGGCGACGGTAACGGCGCCGGTAACGGCGCCGGGCAGGCGAGCTTTCAGGAAATGAAGTCGCGCCTGCACCGCGCCTTAATTAATCGCATGGACTTAACGAAGCTTGGCAGCCTCGCGCCCGAGCAAGTTCACGACGAAGTATCGCGGCTGGCAGAAGGCGTGCTGATTTCTGAGGCCATGCCGTTGTCGGCGGCGGACCGCGAACGCCTGATCGACGAAGTGCAGCATGAATTGTTTGGATTGGGTCCCCTGGAGCCTCTGTTAAGCGATTCGACGATCTCGGACATTCTGGTCAATTCACCAGACAAGATTTACATCGAACGCCGAGGCAAAATTGAACTCACTCGCGTCAATTTCAAGGATGACGAGCATTTGATGCGCGTCATTGAACGCATCGTGTCCTCGGTCGGCCGCCGGATTGACGAATCGTCGCCGATGGTCGACGCCCGTTTGAAGGACGGCTCCCGCGTGAACGCGATCATTCCGCCACTCTCCATCGATGGCCCCGTGCTTTCGATTCGGCGGTTTGGTGCGGAACCACTTCGCATTAGCGCGCTAATTGAAAACAAGGCGTTGACCAAAGAAATCGCCGAAATGCTCGAGATGTGCGTGCGCGCGCGAATGAATATGGTTATCTCCGGCGGTACCGGCGCCGGCAAGACTACTCTGCTTAATGCGCTTTCCGCATACATCCCTGAGAACGAGCGCATTGTTACGATCGAGGACTCGGCTGAACTGCAGTTGCAACAACCGCACGTAGTCCGTCTGGAAACGCGCCCGCCGAACATTGAAGGCCGGGGCGAAGTGACGCAGCGAGATCTTGTGCGCAACGCGCTCCGCATGCGGCCAGATCGCATCGTCATCGGCGAGGTGCGCGGCGGCGAAGCCATTGACATGCTCCAGGCTATGAACACGGGACATGACGGAAGCTTGACGACGGTTCACGCAAACACTCCGCGGGACGCGCTGTCGCGCCTGGAGACAATGATTCAGATGACCGGCATGCGCTTAAGCGAGCGCGCGATGCGCCAGCAGATCGCTGCGGCCATCAATTTGGTCCTGCAGGTGGCTCGTTTGTCCGACGGAACTCGGCGGGTTACTTCCATCTCTGAAATTACGGGCATGGAAGGCGAAACGATCACGATGCAGGAGATCTTCCAATTCGAGCGCACCGGCGTGGATCGCGAAGGTGTTGTCGTAGGCCGCTTCCGGGCGACGGGCATTCGCCCCCGATTCGCCGAACGACTGAAGGCACATGGAATGCAACTGCCGCGCGTGTTTTTTGAGGAATAACCACCGGTCAGCTGTCAGTAGTTAGTTGTTAGTAGATTCGCCCGCTTTGAAAAAGTATTCGACAACAGCGTTAGGGATGAATGGAAACCAACTGACCACTGACCACTGACCACCAACGTTATGACTGCATTTCTAATTTTCATCTTTTGTATGTTTTTAGTGTTTGGCGCGTACCTGCTGGCTACGCACGGCAATGATGCCAAGCGCGCGCGCCTGCAGAAACGTCTGGCCGAAGCACTTTTGCACTCGGCACATACCGAAGACGTGGAAGTTGTACTCGCCCGCAATGAATTGATGAGCGAGATTCCAACGCTCAACCGTATCTTCCTGCAGCTCCAAATCGCGACGCGTCTCAAACGCATGCTGGACCAGGCGGATCTGCATATCACCGTTTCGCGGTTGCTAATGTTCGCGACGATGGGCGGAATTCTCGGAGGCCTGGCCGCCGCGGAACTAACTGCGTCGTGGCTGATTACGATCCCGGTGTTCATGATTGCTTTCTCGGTTCCGTTCATTCACGTCTGGTGGCAACGAAAGAAACGGTTCGATGCTTTTCTCGAACACTTACCGGACGCTCTTGAATTGATGAGCCGCGCGCTTTCAGCGGGTCATGCGTTTTCAGAATCGCTGCATATGGTTTCTGCGGAAATGCCTGAGCCGATCGCCACTGAGTTTCGCAAGACGTATGAAGAGCAGAACCTCGGTTTATCACTGAAGCTTGCTCTCGAGAATCTGACCCAACGAATTCCGCTACTCGATCTCCGGCTCTGTGTAACGGCGATCCTGGTTCAGCGTGAAACAGGCGGCAATCTGGCAGAAATCCTTGAAAAGGTTGCGTACACAATTCGCGAACGCTTTCGCATCATGGGCGACTTGAAAACGTTGACCACCAGTTCGCGCATGTCTGCCTGGCTGCTGTGCGGCCTCCCGATTTTCGTCGCCGTCGTGGTTACCGGCATGAACCCGGAATACATGAGCATTTTATGGAAAGACCCGCGCGGCCATGTCCTGATCGCGGTCGCGGTGTTCATGCAAGTGACGGGAATGTTGATAGTGAGGAAGATTCTGCGAATAAAGATTTAGTTCGCTGTCAAGTGTTATGAACTGATGACGTGCAACTGACCACTGACTACTGACATGCTCTTAATCATCACCATCTCAACGTTCATCTGCATCACGTTTGGCGTGATGGCGGTTTACTGGTTGTTGCATCGTCCGCAGAGTGCGGCCACCGAAAGATTGCGCCGGTTAAACCAGGGCGCCGGCGTGGCTACCGCGCCCACGACGCTGGTTAGCGAAGAGCGGCCGGTGGCCGAGATTGCGGAAAGGATCGCAAGCCCCATCAACAAACTGCTTCCCGTGTCCGCGAGTGAAGCGCGCAAGCTGCAAAAACAATTGATGCAGGCGGGTCATCGTTCGGCGAACGCGCCGATCATCTTTCGCGCAATTCATCTCGGAAGCATGTTGGGATTTCCGGCAATGGTCGCGGTTGGGTGCGCGTTGCTCGCCCGGCCGGTAATGAGCGCGCTGTTTTTCATTCTAGCCGCATTCGTGGTCGGGTTCTTTTTGCCGCGCTATTTTCTGCAGCGCATGATTCGCTCGCGGCAATTGCGCGTGCGCTGGGGACTGGCGGATGCGCTGGACTTGATGGTGGTTTGTATTGAAGCGGGTCTCGGGTTGAATGCCGCAATGCTGCGCGTCTCCAGCGAGTTGAAAGAAGTCCATCACGATGTTGCCGAAGAATTTGAACTTGCCAATCTGGAAATTCGCGTGGGCCGCGAGCGCGATGAAGCTTTGCGCAACCTCGCCGAACGCACCGGCGTCGACGATTTGCGCAGCCTCGTCGCGATGCTGATTCAGACCGATAAGTTCGGCACCTCGATCGCCAAGGCCGTGCGGGCGTTCTCAGATTCATTGCGCACCAAACGACGGCAACGCGCCGAGCAGGCCGCGCAAAAAGCAGCAGTCAAACTGCTCTTTCCACTCGCTTGCTTTCTGTTTCCGACTCTATTCATCGCCATACTTGGCCCTGCAGCCCTTACGCTGATCGATACGCTAGCCAAATTGTAGAGGAGTAAAGCCATGCGCAAACGAACCATCATTGCCATCATCGTCGCCTTTGTCTTGACTATCGGCGTCTCGGCGTTGTGGAGCGCGCAAACTGATAAGCGCGACGGTGACCCGGACGCCAACACGATTGAAGACAACGGCTCGCGGGCCGGCCAAAGCGAGAAAAAATCCGGTAACAAGATCGGAAAGATCTTCGGCGCTCCCTTTCGAGCCATCGGCCATCTCTTCCACCATAAAGACAACGACAAGCTGCAGCGCATGACTGCGAAGGACGCCGAGAAGTTCGAGAGTTCTCCGACCACGCGCGTTGACGATGCAAGTGATGTCAAAGTGAAGAGAGTTAGTGTGAATGCAACCGCGCGCGAACATTTTGCAAACGGCCGCGCTCTCTTGAGTAATGGACAACTCAACGAAGCTATTGCTGAATTGACAACCGCCGCATCACTGGATCCCTCGCTTAGTGAAGCACACGACCTTTTGGGGATTGCCTATGATCGCAAAGGGCTGGGTGATCGGGCCAAAGATGAATTTGATAAGGCCGTCCGCAGCGCCCCCGAGGACGCGCAAACCCTGAATAATCTCGGATTCTCGCTTTATCAAAACGGCAACTATCGCGCCGCCGTGGATCGTTTGAAGCGTGCGGCAAAGTTGGCGCCACACGACGACCGGATTCTGAATAATCTCGCGCTCGCACAGTGCCGGGTCGGCAAGTATGACGATGCTTACAAGAATTTTGCGCGCGCCGCCGGAGAGTTGGAAGGGCATTTGAACGTAGCGACGATGCTTGAGCGCGCCGGCCGCGAAGATGACGCGATCAAGCATTACGAAGCGGCGCTGCGCGTGCAGCCGAATTCAACCATCGCCCTGCGGCGAGTAATCGATCTCTATCACCGCACGGGTCGAAACGAGCAAGCTGAGGCTGCACAAATCGCCCTGGCAGGCGTTGGAGACGGTGCTGCGGTTGCACGCAGCGAACGTTAAGAGAAACAAGACGGAGTTCGTATGAGCCAAACAACAATTCTCACTCGTACGGAAGTCGAGACGATGGGTCCCCCGGTACCCGAAGAAATCGAAGAACTCGGAATCGGCACGGGCTTTCTCAGCGATCTTGCTTTGAAGCACGTCGCCCTCATGGCGGATCCGACCACTGAAGGCGTGGCCGGTCGGCTGCATCTGCCGCGATCGCTTACCGAAGAGGTCCTTCAGGGACTCTACCGCGAAAAATTAATCGAAATGCGGATGCAAAGCGCGGTGGGTGCGACGCGTTACGCGATGCTCGACCGAGGGTGGGAGCGTGTCGCGCGCCTGGTTAAAGCCTGTGGATATACGGGCCCGGCGCCGGTATCGCTTGACGACTATGCCCACATGATGCGTTTGCAATCGATTCCATCCGAGCCGGCCAACATGGAAACGGTGCGTTATGCGTTTCGCGATCTGGTTTTGCCGGAGTCGCTGTTGCAGACTCTGGGTTGCGTAATCAATTCCCGCCGGTCGCTTTTCCTCACGGGGCTACCAGGTACAGGCAAGACCGCAGTCGCGGAGCGAATCAATTCGGCACTGCCTGGCTCTATCTGGATTCCCTATGCCGTTGAAATCGACGGTCAAATAATTCGGGTTTTTGATTCACACTGTCACCACATAGTTCCGGACGACTTAACGCCATCGGAATATGACCGCCGCTGGGTTTCGATCGACAGGCCGCTGGTCATCGTTGGCGGTGAGCTAACTCTGGAAAATACCGATCTGAGCTGGAGCGAGACGGCGCGATTTTACGAAGCGCCTTTCCAGATGAAATCCAATGGGGGCACGTTGGTGATCGACGATTTTGGCAGGCAGCGCGTAACACCGCAGGATCTGCTCAATCGCTGGATCGTTCCCCTTGAACGGCGCGTCGACTATCTCTCGCTGGTTACCGGCAAGAAGATTGAAGTTCCATTTGAACAGCTTGTTCTATTCTCGACGAACCTGGACGTAAAGGATCTCGCTGATGAAGCGTTCCTGCGTCGCATGGGTTATCGCGCGCGGATTGAACCGCCGACGGCCGCGGCCTACGTGGAGATTCTGCGCGACGCGGCTGCTGCCCGCGGCATAATCTACGACAAAAGGTGCCTAGACCACCTGCTTTCGAAGTACGCCGCCGAGCACCGCCAGATGAAGGGATGCGAACCGCGCGACCTGCTTGATCGCGCGACCGATATTTGCAGGTTCGATAGCCTGCCGCCGAAATTGACCCCAGGCTTAATCGACCTTGCCTGGCGAAATTATTTTGGCGTGGCGCATGGATTCTCAGATTCACACGAGTTCGCTGAATATCGCGTGGCCGATCAGCCAAAGGGGGCTCAGCCAATCGATCCATTGGAACTTTAAGACGATGCCACTTCCGTCACGTCTAATAGTTACGGCATTAATGGTCTGCTGCGTTTGCATCGCGGGCGGCGAGACTTTTGCCCGGCAGAGGCATCACAGTTCCCGCCACCGATCCGCCCGTAAGTCTGCAAAGAAAGATTCAAAATCTGACGCTCCGAGCATCGTTGGTACGCAGCTTCGTTTGAATGATGGGAGCGTCTTCACTGTCGATGACGCATGGGAAGACACCGCCGGAATTTGGTACAGAAAAAACGGCGTGACCCAGTTGCTTGAAAAGACCCGCGTACGCACCATCGAGCGTGGGGATCACAAAGAGGCGGCAGCAGTGGATGAAAAGGTTGTTGCAGTCGCGGAGCCCGATCCAAAAACCCAGCCGGTTTGGATTTACCTGGTGGGCGGTGCTCGCGTAGAAGCAGACCAGGCCACGGAATCGCCCGCCGGTGTCTGGTATACACGTGGGCCTTTGTCGGTTTTTATTGAGAAGTCACGTGTAGAGCGAATCGAGCGTGAGACTGCCATCGCCACCTCCGAAGGGCCTGCAAAACGGGGCTGGAGTAGTGGAAACTCAAAACTTGACGCGTTAATCAAACAAAGCGGCGCCCGGCACGGCGTCGATCCCTATCTCATCTTTCTCGTGATGGAAGAAGAATCTCATTTTAACGCTCGCGTCGTCTCACCTAAGGGCGCCCGAGGCTTGATGCAGCTGATGCCGGGCACCGGCGCGCGGTTCGGCGTGCGGCATCCGTTTAATGCAGCAGAGAGCGTTGAGGGCGGCACGCGTTATCTGAAGCAACTGCTGCAAAAATTCAACGGGCGAGTCGACCTGGTGCTGGCAAGCTATAATTCCGGAGAGGGCGCCGTGGCAAAGTTTGGCATGCGTGTCCCGCCCTACCGCGAGACCCAGAACTATGTCAGGCGAATCAGCAAGCGTTACGGGCGGCCGCGTGTCGCCGAAGCAGACAACAAACCAAGCCGGCGAGAAGGAGGCCAGTGAATTGCTGCCGCAGTTCGTCAGCGGTCTTCATCCGGCCCGTTGGGTCCTTTTTCTTTGCGCTACACTCCTATTAGCGGCCAGCGCAAGTGCTCAGACAGAGCCGCCGCTCACAAATGCAGCTGTCATCAAGCTTGTGCACGCGGGCTTTAAGGATAAGACCGTCGTGGCAATTATCCGCACCAGGCCTTCGCATTTTGATCTCACACCCGACCGGCTAATAGAACTAAAAAAGAGCGGGGTTAGCGAGAACATCATTCTGGCGATGATCGCGCACGGGGGGTTGAGTGACGATCTGGCGTTTGATGATTCGCTTGACGAGATGACGGGAGCCGCGCCAAAACGATCCGGAGACGGAGATGGCGTCGACATTTTTGGATCGAATGGCAACTCGAGCGGGCGCAGTCGCGGCAGAGGTCAATCAGGTTCTAATCAGAACGATATCACGACGACGGGAAGTGTCACCGCGCGCATCATTCGTCCGCCGGCTGAAGAAGGTGGTTCGCCAAAGCTCGAAAAAACGCCGACACTTTCAAATGAATCCATTGTGGGCATGGTTGAGGCCGGGTTTAGCGAAGGTACGATTATTCGTCGCATCGAACAGTCGCCCGCCGATTTCGACCTCAATGATTCAAAGCTGGCGGACTTGCGAAAGCACCGCGTAACCGAGCCGGTAATCAACGCGATGCGGGCAGCCATGGGTGACGATACCAATTCCGTAAGGCCAACCACGCCTCCAGTTCTAAAAAATCCGGACAACTGAAGAAATGCTGTCACGCAGAGCTACGAAACGCGCGATTGTGATCCGTTTCGGGCGGCCTTTATCGACATCTATGTGTCTTACAGCTTCTCTGATCGCCCTTTGCTTTGTCGGTTTCACAGTATCGGCGCAGCAACCAGCGCAGCAATCTGCGCAGGACATTGATGCGGGCGACGTCATCTCGTTTCGCACAACCGAAGTACTGTTGCCCGTCACCGTCCGCAATCGTGACGGCAAACTGGTGACAACGCTGACTCGCAGCGATTTCCGCGTATACGAGGATGGGCGGAATCAGCCGCTGACGGATTTTGCAATTCGCGATGTTCCCGTCGATGTCGCGCTCATGGTCGATGCGTCATCAAGCGTGGCTGCAAACATTGAAGACTTTCGCCGCGCGGCCGAAGGTTTTGCCGGCCGGCTCTCGGGCAGGGATCGGATTTGCCTGATTAAGTTTGACGACCGAATCGAGCTCTTGCAGGATTGGACGCAAAGCCGTTTGCAACTGCGTCGTTCCCTGGGTCGCGTAACGCCCGGAATATTCACTCGATTCAACGATGCGCTTTTGCTGGCCGCGAAAGAACAGTTCAAGTCTTCGCGTACCCGGCATGCTGTTATCGTTCTTACGGACGGAATTGACAGTGGCCGCGGTTACGCTTCAATTCAGGATGCACTGCGCGAGCTGCTGCGATCTCAGGCCATCGTTTATGTCGTTAGCAACACTGAGATTGAACGACAGAGCAAACTGGCGGAACTGGATCGGCTGGTTTCACAAACGCGATCGGTCACCACATTCAATTCGCTGCGGATCGAGGACCTTCGTGAGTCTTTGAAAGTGCTCGATGAAAGCGAAAAGAGCCTCGCCGAACTGGCGAGTTCTACGGGGGGCCGACTCTATAAACCGAAAAGCTTCGATGCGCTCGACGAGACATATGCCGAAGTCGCCGAAGAGTTGCGCCATCAATACGCTCTGTACTACACCCCACTCGATAAAGCCCGAGACGGACGCTTTCGGCGAATCCGCGTTCAGACCTCGCAGCCGTCTATGACGGTCTCTTCACGAATCGGCTACTTTGCCCCAACCAGGTAACATTTCTCGTCATCGCCCAACGTGACGCGCGGAGCTCCCTTGTGAGACGCAAAGACACGTTCGCGCTCTCGTGAGCGAAACTGACACGCGGCTTTGATCGTGCTCATGTCGTCGGAAATCTGGTAAGCCACACCATTTCAACAATTAGAATTAACTTCCAAGGCGGCATGGTCATTGCTGGAAGTCCGCCTGTCTTCTTGTGCGGGAACTGCGCTAAACCTCGCGAATCGTTCTTCAAACCGAGCGCAGGAAGAATCGGAGACGAGATAATATGAAAGCTATCAAACATGCAGAGCGCGGCCTGACCTTAGTGGCGAGCGGAGTTTTTAACGCAATCCAGTCGGTAAACAGATACCGTCCGAATCCCTCGTTCACGCCAAAATGGTCGGACAAACCGTTATTGAAATCATGGGAAAAGACGAAGCCGACCCTGGGCTGGCCGCGCACCACAGATTCACTGTGTCCGAACTGTGTGATTGAGGCGCGCGAAGACATCCTCAGCGGTAAGAGAGATGTCGCCATCCTCCTGAATGACAAAGTTGGCGAGATTAAAGCGCAGATCATCGAGCGGGACAATCAAATTTGGATGATCAAGGATTGTCCGGTGCACGGTCACTTCGAAGACATGATGGCGATCGATGCAAAGTTTTTGACCCACATCGAAAAGATGTTTCCGGGTCGCGACCTTCCCGCACATAACGACGAGAAACTGCACAATCATGGCTCGAGCACAATTAAGTATGGCCGCGGCGCCGTGCTCACGGTTGATCTGACCAATCGCTGCAACATGATGTGCGATCCTTGCTTCATGGATGCGAACCAGGTTGGATTTGTCCATGAGCTAAGCATGGAAGAAATCAAGGAGATCCTTGATAACGCAATTTCCATTAAGCCGCGCCGTCAGATGTCGGTTCAGTTTTCAGGCGGCGAGCCGACAATTTCGCCGCACTTCATCGATGCGATCAAGTACTCCCGCAAAGTCGGTTACAACTCTGTGCAGGCGGCCACGAACGGAATTGAATTCGCCAAGAGCAAAGAGTTCTGTCGCCAGGCTGCTGAAGCCGGCCTGCGTTACGTCTACTTTCAGTTCGACGGTATCGGCAACGATGCCAACAGTCACCGGCAGGTCGGTAATCTTTTTGATGTTAAGCTCCGCGCAATCAATAACCTGCACGAAGCGGGCGTCGAGATCGTTCTGGTAACAACGCTGGTCAATGGCATTAACAATGATCAAGTCGGATCGATCATTCGGTTTGCGCTCGAGAATCCCAAGAAGATCGCGTTTCTTTCATTTCAGCCGGTCTCGTTTACGGGACGCGATGAAGCGATCACCGCTGAGCGGCGCCTGCAACAGCGCTACACGCTCTCGCATCTCGCCCATGATGTGAAAGATCAGGTCGGCATTACTGAACCAACACGCGACTGGTTTCCGCTTTCTTTAATGGGCGCCTTTGCCGATTTCGCTGATCTGGTTCACGGGCCAAATGCTGAATGGGGTCAGGTTTCCTGCGGTTGCCATCCTAATTGCGGGGTGGGTACGGCAGTTATGGTGGACAAGGAAACAAAGGAAATGAGTCCGGTGCCGGCCTTCCTTAATATTCCGGGTCTCGTTAAGGACATGCGGAAGATCACTGACGCGGCCCGCGGTAAGTGGAAATCAAACATAATGATGGGTTTGGCGCTGCTGAAGAACTACCGTCCATACAATGCGCCTTCAGCCTTTAATCTGTATGAGCTTTTCAAAAAGTTCGATAAGTCGTTCGGGTTGACCGGCAAGGACTATGGAAAGGTCAGTGGAGACCGCAGCCAGGAAGATATCGAGAAGCGTCGAGCGGATCGCTGGAACTTCCTGTTTATCGCCGGGATGTGGTTCCAGGATCTTTTCAACTACGACTTTCGTCGCACCGAAATGTGCATAATTCCGTACGGCACGCAGGAAGGTGAAATTAGTTTCTGCGCGTACAATACCGGTATCGGCTGGCGCAATATCATCGAACATATGCACCAGAACGCGACCGTGGCCAAATGGTATGAGGAACACGGCCGCCACGAAATCTTTGCGGGGGGCAAAGAAGTTCCGTTAGTGGAGAAGACACACAATCTCAGGCTCAATGAGATCGACCTGGCGCGGCCGCACAAGCCGCAAATGGAAGGTCCAAAGACCGCGCATGAAGAAAAAGTAATGATGCGGAAGCTTTATCAGGAGATGGTGCTCAAGCAGCAACAGATCAAAACAGATAACGGCGATAAGCCCGTTCAAATTCAGAGTCTGAGTCGCAAGAAAGAAGCGGCAACGGTCTCCGTATAACGCGGCAAAATCCTTTTCACAGTAAACCCCGCGCGGCAAACCAGGCCTCGCGGGGTTCATTGTGGCCGCCAGAAAATAAACGGCCAGCCGCAGGGCAATGCACGCTTGACCGCAACGCCGCTGGACGTGTTAAATAGTTATCTAAATTCAAACAGTGAAGTGGAGATATGAATGGCAGTAGTTAACGTCAATCAAGGTGAGTCAATCGACAGTGCGCTGCGGCGTTTTAAGCGGAAGGTGATGACTGAAGAAATTATTAAGGACGCAAAGAAACATGCGTTCTTTATGCCGCCGGGCCAAAAGGCGAAACTCAAGTCTGCCCTTGCGCGGAAGCGCAACCGGAAGAAAGGGCGCCCGCGACCGCCGCGAGACTAAGTGAATCGTCCCTGCTGTTTCCGCGAACGATTATCCCGCGAGCTTTTATCCCCAAACAGGTAGTGACTTGAGCTCTGAGGTTTTCGCGGCAACGTGTGACCGGGAACGTTCGATGTGACTAACGAATAATGATTCGAATTCTGTTAACAAATGATGACGGCATCCACTCCGACGGGTTAATAACCCTGGAGCGGGCGCTCCGCCAGATCGGCGACGTTTACGTCGTGGCCCCGGCAGCGGAAATGAGCGGAGCTTCGCATAGTTTGACTCTCGCCCGGCCTTTGAGGATCCGTGAGATAGACAATCGGCATTGGACGGTGGACGGCACGCCGACCGATTGTGTAACTCTCGCGCTTCACAAGATTCTGCCGGACGAAGAACGCCCGCACCTTTGTGTTTCGGGAATCAACCACGGCGGGAACCTGGGCGACGATGCAACGTACTCGGGCACGGTGGCCGGTGCTCTGGAAGCGACAATTCTGGGCGTTCCCGGGATCGCCGTTAGTCTTGTCGCGCGCGAACATTTCGATTTTACCGAAGCCGCAAAAATCGCCGTCCTGGCGGTAAAGAAGATTCTTGCCGAAGGCCTGCCCGATGGAACCCTCCTGAACATCAATGTACCGGTCGGTGAGATCAAAGGTGTTCAGGTTACGCGCCAGGGCATCAAGAACGCGCGTCCCGTGATCACTGAGCATATTGATCCGCGCGGTAAGCCGTACTTCTGGATCGGCGAACAATACTTCAGATCAAACGCGGAGCGCGGTACCGATTATCGGGCCATTGAGGAAGGTTACGTCTCGATTACGCCTTTGAAGAGCGATATGACCGATCACGGCGCGCTGGCGGCGATCGAGTCGTGGGAATACCTGGCGAGCCCGGAAGTTCTCGAGACCACCTGATGCCGTAAGTTTTCTGGATCAGAACCGTTGAGTTCAGCACCCCGCCTTAACACGCTGCAAGCAGAGCACCGCATTCCGCGTGATCGAATGATTGAACGTTTGCGCGATCATTATCAGATTCGCGACGAACGGGTACTGGAAGCGATGCGCTGGGTTCCGCGGCATTTCTTCGTCCCTGAGGCGCTAAGCGGTCGCGCTTACGGTGATCATGCGCTGCCGATTAACCTGAATCAGACGATCTCCCAGCCATATATCGTCGCGCGCATGACAGAGCTGTTAGAGTTGGACAAGCAAAGCCGCGTTCTGGAAATCGGGGCTGGCTCAGGTTATCAAACCGCGGTAGTGGCGCGCCTGGCCGGCCAGGTCTACGCCATCGAACGTTTGGGAGAACTGGCGCGCGAGGCGCAAGGACGAATTCGCGCGCTGGGAATCTACAATGCAACCGTCAAGGCATTTGACGGAACGCTGGGGTGGAATTCCAACGGGCCGTACGATGCGATCCTGGTTGCCGCGGGCGGGCCACGCATTCCGGACCCCTTAATCGCGCAGTTGAAAATTTGTGGACGGCTGGTAATTCCGATTGGTGAGACCCAGCAATCGCAACGTCTTGTTCGTGTGATCAGAACTGCTGCTGGACAAAAAAAAGAAGATCACGGGTCTTGTCAGTTCGTACCGCTGATCGGACAGCATGGTTGGACGGAAAAAGGCGAACGTGACGGCTAAACGTTTAGTGGCCGGCGAATACACGCGTCGTTTCTAAAATCGATATTCGGTAGGCGGCAGCCTTACCGCGCAACGGTTGAATCGTTTTTAATGATCGCGAGACTCATCGAAATTCTTTCGGCATTCATTATCGCGACAATCTCCACGCTGGGTTATGCCGGCGTGGTCCTGCTGATGGCGATCGAGTCCGCGTGCATTCCACTGCCCTCAGAAATCATCATGCCCTTTTCGGGTTACCTGGTTTACACGGGACGATTCAATCTTTGGTTGGTAAGTATCGCCGGAGCATTTGGCTGCGTTGTCGGGTCCCTCGGAGCTTACTGGGTAGGGATGTATGGAGGGCGGCCGCTAATCGAAAAATACGGCCGCTATGTTTTGATTTCCCATCACGACCTTGATCTCGCAGATAGATGGTTCGCGCGCTTCGGCGAGGTCATAGTCTTTGCGAGCCGCTTACTGCCGGCTGTGCGAACTTTTATCGCGTTTCCCGCGGGTGTGGCGCGCATGAATCTGAAACGATTTGTCATCTACACGTTTGCCGGATCACTGCCGTGGTGCCTGGGGCTGGCTTACGTTGGTCAGAAGCTGGGAGAACAGTGGAACCAGAATCCAATGCTCAAAACCATCTTTCATAGATTTGATTTTGTCATTGGCATTCTGGCGGTGCTGGTTGTTGGATGGTGGATATGGCGGCATTTTCGAATGATGCGGCGAGGTAAAGGCATCCGGAAGATTCACAAGAGTCAAACCGACGCGACTAACTAGACCGCCGCGCGCGTTTTGTCCGGCAAGCTCTACTCTGTCGCAGGTGAGACAAGCGAAAGCTGGTCAAACCTCAACTAGCCGAAAGCGCTTCGTTGACACCGCCTAAGTTGATACTTAGAATCCAAAGTCGCACATCACGTCGGGGCGTGGCTCAGCCTGGTAGAGCGCTCGGTTCGGGACCGAGAGGTCGTTGGTTCGAATCCAATCGCCCCGACCACTAATCTTATGGAATTGTTATCCACTCGGGTCTAAATTTCACCGACATTTGCAATCGAAGAGGTACCAGGCTTTGCCCCACATCGGCAGGACAGCCGCTGAAGAACGGGTTTACCCGCTTCGGTCTAAGCGATCTGTGGGTTATCAGGCAGCCCTTGAAATCCACACAAGCATCAATAAAAAGAGCAAGAATCTCACCGGCGCCAGCTGCAAAAAATTGTCTCGGCCAACCAGCCAAGTGCTTCGTCTAAATTGTTGACCTGGCGGCTGACCGCTGTGTTATATTCGATTTCAACCTGGAAAATGAAAACCGGGTGGCCCCTCCACCAACTCGAATTGGTCAGCCTCATCAAGTACTTAACGCGTTGTCTTTGACAAAGAGAGCGTTGCCTTATGACAAAACGTAAGCTTGTTCCGCGCCTGCGGTTCATCTCCGCAATGTGCGCTGGTCTTCTGGCGGTCCTGTGCGCCGGTGCAGCTGCGCCAGCTGCACAATTGAGTCCGTTACTCTTCAGCGACTCAGCTTCGACGCGCGCGATTGCACTCGAGTCAGTCACGTTACGCGCTGAGCCATTTCCGCTGACGTCGTCCGTAAACTTTAATCTTAACGACACCCGCACGCGCATCACTTTGTTCTGCATGAACCTCGATTTGCTGACCGGCGAAGGTGCCAACGCCCTGACGGCCGACGCGGAAGACGCGGCGCATAATCACTACCCGATGAATGTTGAATATGCCGGCCAGGTGCCGCCGATCCTCAGTTATCCGGACGGCAATATCACGACTGACTTTCGCGGTATCTACATGGTTGTTCTGCGATTGAATGATGCGATGACGAGTAACCTCGGCGATGTTCTGGTGCGATTAAATCTGCACGGGATGTCGAGCAATCGAGTACGAGTGGGCATCGGCGTAGTTGGTGGTGGTCCTGCGGATGATCCCGGCGCCGTGCCAACACCGGCGCCCACGAATCCGCCGTCGCCGGTGACGCCGCTGACCCTGGCGCAGTATCAGGCGCAATTCACAGACCCATCGTTTCCTTCTGATCAAGATCGACGGCGCTTCCTCGAGCAAGCGGCGTGGGGTGTTTCGGATGCTGAGTTAGCCCGCGTACAGAGCATGGGGTACGCGAATTGGATTAATGATCAATTTACGCAGGCGCCGCTATTCGCAGCATCGCAATCAAATTACCCGACTCCAGATAATTATCCGACGGATGCGGCGACGGGTTGTCCCGCCGGTGCCGGGCAGGCGGCTTGTTTCCGGGATCATTACTCAATGTACCCGCTGCAGATTCAGATGATCCAAAATGGCGTAACACGGCAGGATCAACTGAGACAGCGAGTCGCATTTGCGCTGCACCAATTGATTCCCGTTTCAGGTTTTGATTTGAATAATCAGCCGGCATGGGTCGGTCCGTACCTGCAGGTAATGGATCGGGATGCTTTTGGAAACTTCCGGCAGGTTTTGATGGACGTTACTTTGAATGCCGGCATGGGCGAGTACCTGAACATGCGCGGCAACTCTGTCAACGGAGGCAATCCAAACGAAAACTACGCCCGAGAGATAATGCAGCTGTTCTCAGTCGGCGTTGATCTACTGAATCAGGATGGAACGCCGATTCTTGATTCGCTGGGCAACCGCACGCCGACCTACACTCAGGCGGACATTACGAATTTCGCGCGGGTGTTCACTGGTTGGGATTTGTCCCCAAACAAAATCTGGACTGGCGACGGCGTGACTCCAGTTCCGAATTACACCGATCCCATGGTGCTGAATGGCAACCGGAACCGCTATGACATCGGGCAAAAGACGCTATTGAATGGATTGGTCTTACCGGCCTGCACGAATTGCACCAATCTGGCGAATTCCCAGGCCTACAAGAACAACGAATTGAATCTAGCGATTGATAATCTCTTCAATCACCAAAACACCGGACCTTATGTCTGCAAGGCATTGATTCACAATCTGGTCAGCAGTAATCCCAGCCCGGCATACGTCGGCCGGTGCGCCGCTGCCTTTGCGAACAACGGATCCAGTGTTCGAGGAGATATGAAAGCGGTCGTCAGTGAAATCCTGTTAGATCCAGAGGCCCGCGGCGACCTTAAGACGGCGCCTGATTATGGACATCTGCGCGAGCCCGTGCTTCTCGCCTTGAACCTGCTCCGCACCTTCAATGCGACGACCGACGGAAATCTGTCGACGAACGGAACCCGAGAAGGTCTCTTGATCGACATGGGTCAGAACCCTTTCAATCCACCGACTGTGTTCAGTTATTACCCCGCCGATTTTGGCCTGCCGGGAACGAACCTGATCGGCCCGGAATACGGTCTGCTGGATACTTCGACATCCTACAAACGCGCAAACTTTGTGAACACGCTGATGATGACTTCGAACATATCGGTGAATACCGGACAGGATCGACCCAGCGGCACTCAAGTCAACTATTCATCCTTCCAAAATATCCTGACTGGCGGCGGGACGCCGCAGAATCTGGTCGATGCGCTCGACACGGCGATGATGCATACCACGATGTCTTCGGCGATGAAGACGAATATCGTGACCGCGATAACCAGCATCACCAACGTGAACCTCACCACTCAAGCTCAACAGCGCACCCAAACTGCGATCTATCTGATCGCGACTTCATCGCAGTATCAGGTAGCGAGGTAACAAGATGAAACGATCACGGCGAAACTTCCTGCGAGACTCCGCGTGCGGCCTGACGGCGGCGGCCATGGTTTCCAGCTTTGAGCAGTTAAACCTGGTCAACGCGATGGTGAATCAACAGCCTGAGGTTGCGAGTGATTACCGGGCGCTGGTTTGCATCTTTTTGTTTGGCGGCAGCGACTGCAACAACGTGGTAATTCCGTATACTGACTACAATAATCCAACCGGCGGCACCACAAATGGATACAGCAATGTAAGGGGAACATCACAGTTGGCAATCCCGCAAGCCGACCTGCTGCAAATCACACCGGCAAATTCAGCCGGCGTCGTTTATGGCCTTCATCCAAATCTTTCGCCGGAAGCTTTTAATGCGGGTCAGCCGAATGGTCTTTTAGGCGTTTGGAATACGGGCAAATTGGCGATTCTCTGCAACGTTGGTTCGCTGGTGCAGCCAATCACTCGCGCACAATACGCTTCCGGGATCGGTCATCCTTATCAATTGTTCTCGCATTCCGACCAGCAGACACAGCAACAGACCTCTTTCGCCAGCTCAGCAGGCCAAACAGGTTGGGGCGGCCGCGTAGCAGACAAGACAGGATCGCTAAACGGCAACGTTGTACTGCCGATGAATATTTCCGTCGCTGGTACGAGTTTGTTCGCCACTGGAACGACCTCGCGACAACTCGCGATCGCGCCGGCGCCGACGACACTGGCAAACGTCTTGGTCCTCAACTGGACCAACGGTGTCTCCGGAGTCAATCCCAATAACAGCGGGAGCAGCTATCGGACTTTACTTGGACTTGATCTGGATTCGTTTCTGGTTAAAGCCGCGAGCGACACTACGAATCAGGCACTGACTGCGGATGCGGTATTGAACCAACCCGATCCGTCATTGACTGCCATTTTCCCAAACACCCAATTGGGGAATCAGTTGAAGCAAGTTGCCAAGTTGATCAAATTAAGAGACACGCTTGGCATGAAGCGGCAAATCTTTTTCTGTTCGCTTGGCGGTTATGACACCCACACAAATCAAACCGGAAGTAATCCGACGAATCCCGCCGGCGGCGGTGCAAACTCAGGCGGCCAGGGTGGCTTGTTGACTCAGCTCAGTCAGGCCATGCGGGCGTTTTACGATGAGATGGTGGCCCAGACCATAAGCGACAACGTTACTCAATTTACACTTTCTGATTTTGGTCGCACGCTCCAACCTTCCGGCTCAGGAGCGACGACGGTCGGGTCCGACCACGCCTGGGGCGGGCATGCGTTTATCATGGGCGGCTCTGTTAACGGCGGAATGTTCTATGGCTCGTTAAGACCCGATGGAACGGGTTTGCCATACGGTTACCCCACTCTTGCTCTGGGCGGTCCTGACGATACCGACAGTCGTGGAAGATGGATACCGACTACTTCTGTCGATCAATATGCGGCAACGCTCGCAACGTGGTACGGCCTCGCGCCGAGCGATCTCGCGACGGTGTTTCCGAATCTTTCCAGGTTTGCCACCAGCAACCTTGGATTCATGGCGCCGTAACAAACAGGAACGCGGACCGCTTTGTTGGCCCGGAGCAGTTGAGCGAGTTCGGTTCTTACTCAACAGCACCGGGCCTTTTGATTGCAAATACGATCTGTTTAAGAATTGGTATTCGATGCTGGCAAAACGCTCACGCAGAAATATCCTCCCCATAGGATTCGTCCTTCCCTTCATCGCTTTTTTAGTACTTAGTAGTTCATTTCTTTTCCTCCGATCGAAAGCGCGAACGCACCTTGATTCAGCGCCGCCCCCGGCTCTCGCCGGCGGCTCAAAATCTGCGCCGGGTCAGCCGGCAAGAACATCCCAGGCTGATGCTCGCGCGACCTGTTTGAAATTGCCACTCAGTTTTGAATCTACGTATCGGAAAAATGAATTTTTTGGTCGTGGGCGCGGGTACAGCCTGCTGCTTTCGCCGGCTGGATCACAGTTCGAATTGTCTGGTGGTCGGTCTGATAAGAAGCCGACGAAAATATCCCTTCACCTGGTGGGCGCAAACCAGAACGGGAAGGGCGTGGGCGAAAATGAACTACCCGGCAAAACAAATTACCTAATCGGGAACGATAAAAGGCAGTGGCGCACAGACGTGCCAAATTTTGCGCAGGTGCGGTACCAGAATATCTACCGCGGAATCGACTTGGTCTATTACGGAAACCAGCGGCAAATCGAATATGACTTTCGCGTTTCTCCCGGCGCCGATCCGCGCCTTATCAGATTTCGCTTTGGCGGAAAGACAAAAGTGAAGATTTCACCGGATGGAGATCTTGTCTTGAAAATCTCAGATATTGAGCTTCGGGAAAAGAAGCCAATTATTTATCAGGAGATTGCCGGCGAGCGGAAGACTATTGCCGGCCGCTACGTCCTGAATCGTGGCCAGGTGCGTTTTGATATTGGATCGTATGATCAATCACAGCCGCTGGTCATCGATCCGACGCTGGTCTATTCCACATATCTCGGTGGCGCCGGAGACGATACCGGCAGCAGCATTGCGATCGATCAAAACAACAATATCTATGTAGCCGGAACCACGGCCTCGACGAATTTCCTAACGATGAATCCAGCGTACCCTGCGAATGCCGGGTTAAGCGATATCTTCGTCAGTAAAATCGATCCGGCAGGTGCCAACTTCCTCTATTCAACCTATGTCGGCGGAGCCGGTAATGATCGCGCGGACGGCATTGCGCTGGACGCGAGCGGTAATGCCTATGTCGTAGGTCGCGCCGATTCTTCTTCGACGAACTTCCCAACCACGCCCGGTGTGGTCGCACCCACCTATCGGGGCGGTGACTTCGACGGCCTTGTCTTCAAACTTAACCCACAGGGCAATGGTTTGTCCTATGCGACCTATCTTGGTGGCGAAGACAACGATTCGACTGAAGGGATTGCCGTCGATGCCAACGGCAACGCTTACGTTACCGGAGGTTCACGTTCGCACGGATTCCCGGCGACACCAAATGCGTTTCAAAGTTCGAACAGCGGCGACACAGATGCCTATCTGACGAAGATCAATTCCACGGCGACTGCTTACCTTTATTCAACCCTGCTGGGCGGCAGCGGAACTGATCGCGGCAGCGGCGTCGCCATCGACGCGGCCGGCAACGCCTATATCGCCGGCTACACCTCATCGGTCGACTTTCCTACTGAGAATGCATTTCAGAACTCATTCGGCGGCGGCTTTGACGCCTTTGTTACCCGGATTGACACGAACCAGAGCGGCGCGAATTCCTTGATTTTTTGTAGTTATCTCGGCGGCACGGCGGATGACAAAGGATACGGCATTGCGCTCGACAGTAGCGCCGGCAACCTTTTTCTGGTGGGCCAGACTTCCTCGAATAATTTTCCGGTGTTGAATCCGGCGCAACCGCTGAGCGGCGGCGCTTTCGATGCTTTCATTGCCAAAGTCAGCAGCGCGGGAGCGAAAGTTTTTGCCACGTATCTTGGCGGCAGCGGCGACGATCGGGGCAGTGGCATCGCGGTTAATTCGGCCGGCGAAGCATACATTACCGGCTTTACTTCGTCGATAAACTTTCCCACCGTTAGTCCTCTACAACTTTCGAATGGCGGCGCTTTCGACGCCTTCGTAGCAAAACTAAATTCCGCCGGCAGCGCCTTTCTTTACTCGACTTATCTCGGGGGCAGTGCAAACGAGAACACTACGAGCACCGTCACCTCGACGAATCCGATCGCGCTTAACTCATCGAGTGACGTCTATCTCACGGGTTACACTTCATCGACGAATTTTCCGACTGCTTCACCGTTGCAAGCGGCAAAAGCCGCCGGCCAGGATGCCTTCATCGCAAGAATTTCTGATGCTGCGCCGCCGGCTGACTACTCGGCTACGGCCGTGCCAGGTTCCCAGATAATCAGTCCGGGTGCATCTGCAAATTACACAATTACTGCAACGCCACTCGGTGGATTCACCGGCACCATCTCATTGAGCGTTAGCGGCCAATCAAACGATTCCACGACAATTTTCAATCCTTCCTCGATCATGATCACAGATGTTTCGCAGCAATCGTCCACGCTGACAGTGACCACCACGACGGCAACTCCGCCGGGAACTTATTCGCTGACCATTAATACAACCAGTGGCAACCTGCAGCACCTGGCGCAGGCAACGCTGATCGTTCAAGGACCGCAGAACGTCAATCTTGTTATTGCCAAGACCGCATCTCCCAATCCGGCAATCGCACTGGCGAATCTCACCTATCGCATTACCACCACCAATGCCGGTCCATCACCGGCGACGAACGTAGTAATGACTGACACGCTGCCGGGCGGGGTTAATTTCGTTTCAGCGACACCGACACAGGGCTCATGCACGGGTTCGACGACCATCACCTGTAACCTCGGTTCAATGTCGAATGGCGCGCAGTCAATTGTGAGCATTGTTGTCGTGCCCCAATCGACCGGTCAGTTAACGAATACGGCCGTCGTCGCCGCTTCTGAGACCGATCCGGACACGAGCAACAACTCGGTAACTATTCAAACGACGGTTAATAATCCTCAGACGGGTCCGTCGATGCTCGATCCCAATCTTTCGGTCAGCACTGTGGTCAGCGGTTTGTCACAACCCACGATGATGGCGTTCATTGGCAACGACGATTTCCTGGTGCTTGAGAAAGACACCGGCAAAGTCCAGCGAGTTATTAACGGAATCATTCAAAGCACACCGCCATTGGATTTGGCGGTTAACAGCGCGTCTGAGCGCGGTCTGCTCGGCATCGCGTTACATCCGAACTTTGCGCTGAATCATTATGTTTATCTTTATTGGACCGAAAGCAGCACCGGTGTTGATTCCACAAACCTGGGCGATGTTCCGCTGTTGGGAAATCGCGTCGATCGATATAGCTGGAATGGTTCGGCGCTGACCTTCGATCGCAACCTGATTAGACTACGCGCTTATCAAGCCGACGCGGGCCAGCCCCTGCGCGGGAATCACAACGGCGGTATTGTGCGATTCGGCCCGGACGGCAAGCTGTATATTCTGATGGGTGATAATGGCCGCCGCGGACTTCTGCAGAACAATCAAATGGGTCCGGTGCCCGACGATCAATACGGCGGTCCGGAGCCCGACAATGCCCACCTCACGGGATTCATTCTGCGACTAAACGATGATGGTTCAACTCCTCCTGACAATCCTTTTTACAACGCTCAGACTAATTTGACGGGCGAGGCAGCCGCGAACATCAAAAAGCTTTTCGCATACGGCGTGCGCAATGGTTTCGGCCTGGCCTTCGATCCGCTTTCCGGCAATCTCTGGGACCAGGAAAACGGCGACGACGCCGATGATGAAATGAATCGAGTCACTGCCGGCGCAAACAATGGTTGGGTACAAATCATGGGCGCCGTCAATCGGATCGGTGAATACAAACAAATTGAAACGACATATGGAGCAGGCAACCTTCAGCAGCTTCGTTGGCCGCCAAGCCTGATTGCCGACACGCCGGCAGATGCGTTAGCGCGACTCTATATGTTGCCCGGCGCGCATTACAACGATCCGGAATTCAGTTGGAAATATGCGGTCGCCCCCGCGGCGCTCGGTTTTGTGCAGGGGCGGGGACTCGGACTCCAATACGAAGGCGACATGTTTGTCGGCGCGTCGCGTACTTTCTTGTCGGGAGGCTATTTGTTTCGTTTTCAGTTTTCTCCCGATCGATTGCATTTCAATTTCAACGATGATCCGCGACTGATCGATAGAGTCGCTGACAATACGGATAAGTTTGATATCACCGAGAGCGAAGGACTTCTCGCCGGTCAGAACTTCGGAATTACAACCGACATTGAAACGGCGCCGAACGGCAATGTCTTTGTTGTTTCTAATACCGACGGCAAGGTTTATGAGATCTCTGCCACGCCGCCAAAGATTTTCACGGCCACGTTGACCGGCGCGCAGGAAGTGCCGCCCACAAATTCAACGGCAACGGGAACGGCAACTTTAATGCTGACTCCGGAAGAAACAAGCGCCCGCGTGTCGCTGAATTTCAGCGGCTTGTCGAGCCCGCAGACTGCCGCCCACATACACGGGCCCGGGGCGCCGGGCGTGACTGCGCCGATTCTGTTTCCGTTGCCTGACGGCCAGGTTACCGACTTTCAGATCGCCTTAACGCCGGATCAGGTACAAGACCTGAAAAATGGTTTGTGGTACATCAACGTGCACACGAACAATTTCATCAACGGCGAGATTCGCGGCCAGTTCCAATCGTCCTTAACGGCGACCAGCGTCCAGTTCAGCTCCGCAAATTATTTTGTAACGGAAGGCGCGGGCCGGGCCACGATCGCGGTCACGCGCATTGGCAATACATCCATGGCCGCCAGCGTCGACTTTGCCACTACAGATGGAACGGCGTTGAGCCGGACTGATTACACTACTGCCTCCGGAACACTTTCATTTGCGCCCGGCGAAAGCCGGAAAACGTTTTCGGTGTTGCTGACTGACGATGCTTACGTAGAAGGCAACAAGACGATCAATTTGATTTTGAGCAATCCCGCTTCAATGTTTCTCGGCAGTCCCAGCCGGGCGACACTCACAATTACCGACAACGATTCAGCTCCCCCAACGACTAACCCAATCGACGACGCCCAATTCTTTGTGCGGCAGCATTATGTTGATTTTCTGGATCGAGAAGCTGATCAGGGCGGCCTGGCATATTGGACGAACCAGATCACGCAATGTGGATCGGACACTGCCTGTATCACGGATCGCCGCATCGGTGTTTCCGCGGCCTTCTTCTTCTCGCCCGAATTTCAACAAAGCGGCAGTTTTGTTTACGGCCTCTACAAAGCGGCGCTGGGCCGCGATCCGTCTTTCGTCGAATTCACAGCCGATCGCAACCGAGTTATCGGCGGTCCTGATTTGCAAACCAGTCGCGATCAACTTTCCTATGACTTTGCCGGCCGGCCGGAGTTCCTGATCAAGTATCCGGGTTCCTCAGATTTCGTCGGCCTATTACTGCAAACGGCGCACGATTCTTCGGGTGCGGATTTGACTCCGCTGGAAGTTGGTCTCAGGCAGAACTATGACTCGTGTTTTACTTCAGGAACGCCGTTAACAATCTGCCAGGGACGAGCCGTCCAAATGGTGATCGATTATCCGGCGTTTTCACAGGCGGTATTCAATCCGTCTTTTGTATTGATGGAATATTTTGGGTATTTGCGAAGAGGAGCGGATGTAGGCGGTTACAATTTCTGGTTGAATGTGCTGAACAGCAGCGGCAATAACTATCGTGGTATTGTCTGTGCTTTCATCACTTCAGCCGAGTACCAGCTACGATTCAGTTCTGTGATGCCGCATAGTAATTCAGAATGTGCGAACGTCCACTAGTCACGGCCTCGCGATTACTTCTTTTAGAATAGTCTCGTCCGGATCGATCTGAACAGATTGCGGCCGACTAACTAACGAGAACTGCTGACTTGTTGATTTGCCCGTTGGTTTGATCAGTTCGTGACGAGCGCCGCCGTTGAGATCAATGACAACCGGCACAGGATCGAGGAAGACGTCTCCCGGCTGTGTTTGTTGTAGGCTGATGGTTAACGCGCCGCCCTTTTCTGGTTCATTCTTCCAGGACCACGACAATTCATACTTTGGATGCCCGCTCGCGTAAACCCACCGCGCGAAAAACTCTCTCAGATTTTGTCGAGATGCTTTCTCTAAAGCTGCGCGCAAATCCTCAGTCGTCGCATTAGCTTCGTGGTGTGCCCGGTAATATTCGCGCAACCCTTTGAAGAATGCATCGTCGCCCAGCCGCTTCCGCAACATATGCAAGACCCAGGCGCCTTTCTCGTAATTGTTTGGATTGAGCAACTGGTTGAGGTCCAGGGTTTCGGTGTCACGAATCGGGCCGCGGTGTTGATTTTCATAAACAAAGTAGCGCTCAGCTGCGCTACTCATGTACGCGCGAAATGCTTCTTCGCCGTCGTACTTCTCGATGAACAATCCCGCGAAATATGTAGCAAAGCCTTCGCTCAGCCAAAGATCGCCCCAGGTGGATTCGGTGACTGAATCCCCGAACCATTGATGCGCTATCTCGTGGGCCACGACACTTTCGATCCGAGTGGGAATGCCAAAACGCGCACTCATCGGTTCACCGGGATGCTGGTCGAACAGCGTGCTCGTGAAGACGATGGCGCTGGAGTTTTCCATGCCGCCATACTTTGTTGCGCCGATAATAAGTCCCAGTTTTTCGTATGGATAGGGGGCGACAGTCTCACTGAACAATGCAAGCGCCGGCGCGGCGGGCGAGAATCCTTTGGTTGCGTATGAACGATCTCGCTGTGGCACGTGATAAGAGAGAGGTGTCACGGTTGGTTCGGTAGCATCAACTCTCGCGCCTTCATTAACGACAATCACCATGCAGTAAGGAGGGATCGCTTTCTCCTCGGCATATCGCCAATAGGACGTCGCGGCATTACGGGTGATATTGATAAACTTCCCGTTAGCTACGACGGCGTCGCGCTGCGGAACCGTCACGGTGAATGACACAGTTGCCTTCGCTGACGGATGATCGAGACATGGAATCCATTGATGCACCCGGTTCGGCCAGTTGTCGCCCGTGACTGACGGCTTGCCATCGCGATCCGTCGCGAACACGAGTCCGTCCGTGGGCCGGCCGTGGTAGTTCACCGCGATATTAACTTTCTCTCCATTCTTGAATGGATGCGGCAGCGCCACAATCAACAAATCAGGCTGTCGATCGTAATGCGTGGGTCCACCATCTAATTTCACTGAGTCAATCGGCATAGCGCCGAAATCAAGATCGATGGTCTTCACGCCGTCTTTGAGAACGATCGCGGTAATTTCAGTTTTGGCAGTCGAGATCTCTGTCAACTGATTGTTGAAAGTGATATTCACGTCGTAGTGCAGCGGTTTCCACTTGTCGACAATGCGTTCCTGCCGCTGCGCCGGGGCGGTGAGGGGAATCAGCAGGAGGAGAAATGCAAGCGAGGGCAAGCGCCTCCTTCTCCTGACCTGAGAGGTTTCTAACCTGAGCCAATTCTTCATGTCTGAAAGCCTTTCAATCTACCTCAGCCCCAACATCAAGAGCGCCGACCTGTCAGAGACTCTCCCATCATTCTCGATCCAATTTTGCCAGGCGATCCTTTCCAGGTCACTTACTGCGCGATTGCCTAGCCGCGCCGCCGGCGTGCGTTCAAACGCGCGATCCGTCAGCGCCATATGCGCTCGACGCACGTGCAGATTGTCCGGGTCATTCAACGCCTCCTGCGCAGAGTCAACATCGGGAAACAACTCTTCATAAGCCATCAGATGCCAGACTGGTTCCTCGCCATCGTTTTCCACAGCAATTACTCGTAGTAATCCAAAGCCACTCTCCAGTTGAAAGATCAAATCGTCACCCGGAAGAAATTCCTGAGCCATGGCAATGCGAAAAGACTATCAAGATGTCGGCGAGAAACATAGCCCGCGATTTCGAATTCCAGATTATTCAGGCTCTCAAGACCAACCGAGTCATTCTTTGCAAATCGTCCAACGCGAAACTAGAATCGCAAACATCTTGGACAGATTCGACGCGGCAAAGGACTATTATGCAATCCTGGGCGCGAGCAAAACTGCTTCGCGCCGCGACATAGAGCGGCTGTACAAGCGGCTGGCGCGAAAACATCATCCGGATCGCGGGGGTGCTGAAGCTGAAATGAAAAGTCTGAACGAAGCGTACCGCGTGCTACATGACGATATCGCACGAGAGCAATACGATTCACAAAGGCTACGGCCAGGTTCGTCCAAGGTGATCATTCAGTCAGCGCCGGCTGCCCGCGAAGTGGGCGTCTATGGGCAGTTGCTTAGTTCTATGCTCTGCGTCACGTCGGGATTGATGCTTTTGATTCTTTGGCGGTTCAATGGCTTATGGTTTCTTTGGCCCCTGGCCATCCTGGCTGCCGGCGTGATCTTCTTCGGAGTGCTGATGGCGCATTCCGCCATGACGAACGCGCGCGCGTCACTGCGCGTTTCACATCCGGCGCGGCGTTTTCGCGCTTTCCAGGAAATAGCCTTTTGGTCGTGCGTTTGCGGCGGAGGATATGGCATTTATTTGATCCTGACGGCGCTCTGAGGGGGCGCGTCCGGCGGCGCCCGACAGTTGATTGTGCAGCATGATAAATGGTCTGGATTTGTTGTTCCTCGAGATAAACAATCTCGAAGAGTCACTCAAGTTTTATCACCAAGAACTTGGATTTGAAGTCGAGTCAGAAAATTTCAACGCCGAGCCGCCAATCGCGACGGTTCGAGCGGGTTCATTGCGGTTGACACTCGTCCAACAACTCGAGACGATGCTCAAACGCGGACGTGGTGTGCATTTTGTCCTTGGCGTCGACGACGTGGACGAATTCCATCGTAATTTAAGATCGAGTGGATTAGAGGTCACTGAGCCAAAAGATGAAGGTTGGGGCGGCCGGTTCGTCAGCCTGCTGGATCCTGACGGGTATAGATTGTTCTTTGTAACGTGGGAGAGGAGGAGCTAGCAGTTTCAAGTTTCAGGTTTCAAGTTCGCATCTTCAAGCTGATCCGGGAGAAGGACAACCCTGGGCACAAAAGCCTGGCGCGAAACTCCAGATTGAGATTCTGCGTTGACTTGAAACCTAAAACCTAAAACCTGAAACCTGAAACCTGAAACCTGAAACCTGAAACCTGAAACTTGAAGCCTGAACATGAGCTATCAACACGTTGAAAATCTTCTAATTCGGTATCGCAATCAGGCCGTCAGCCTCAAGACTATTTCCGGCGGCGTTTATGAAGGCACGATTAGCGATGTAACCAATGATTATGTCGCCCTTAAAATCAAGGGCACAACCGGCGAAGACGACGTTGTGATTGTGCTGCTCCACAGCATTGAATCCATTCTTCCTCGATCTTCGCGATAGTGTCAGAAGCGTGCGCGCAAGAGCGGTCAACGACGTTAGAAATTCCGCATGCAGTCGGAATTGTTCGCCAATCCTGGCTCCGTCTGAAGCCGAACTCCAAACGAAGCAGGCGCCTGACACAATCCACTCGCCAAACAACTTCGTATCTGATATGCTATGTTTCATCGATAGGACAGAGTTGCATATATGCGTTTCGTCGATAATCCGCCCAATCCCTGGTTGACTTACTCGGTCGAATGGATCGGTGACCCGCCGCCGGCAAAGATCGAAGTTTTTGAAGAAACGGAAACCCGCTCGATCATCAGCACCAACAATAGCCCCGACGTGGCTTTCGACCACTCGATCAATTGCTATCGCGGTTGCATCCACGGCTGTACCTATTGTTTCAGCCGTCCCACGCATGAATATCTCGGCTATGGTGCGGGAACCGATTTTGAACGCAAGATCGTCGTGAAGGTGCGCGCGCCGGAGTTGTTGCGCAAGGAACTGATGAAATCCTCATGGCAAGGCGACCAGATCGTTTTCTCTTTTACTTCCGATCCGTATATTCCCCTGGAAGCAAACTACAAACTGACGCGTCGCTGTCTGGAAGTCTGCGCGGCCTTCCGGAATCCGGTCGGCATCGTCACAAAGTCGGCATTGATTAGGCGTGACATCGACGTGCTGCAACAACTCGCGCGCGATGCCAGCGTCGGAGTGTACTTTTCGATCCCGTTCGCCGATTACGATATTGCGCGCGCGGTCGAGCCGTTTGCCCCGTCGCCGAACGCCCGCTTTGAAGCGATGAAAGCCCTGGCTGACGCCGGAATCGAAGTGGGTATCGGAATCGCCCCTACAATTCCCGGATTAACCAGCGACATTCCCGAACTCTTGCAGCGCGCGAAAGACTGCGGTGCTCAAAAAGCGTTCATCAACATGCTGCGCCTGCCCGGGAGTGTCGCTCCTTATTTTGAACAACGCTTGCGCGAAAAGCTTCCAACCAAAGCCGACCGGGTATTGAATCGCATCCGCGACGCGCGCGGCGGAAAATTGAACTCCAGCGTGTTTGGCGAACGCATGCGTGGCAAGGGCCAATACTGGGAGGCGCAGGAGCAGCTGTTCAATGTTTTCTGCAAACGGCTTGGATTTAACGAGCGTCGCGTCGCCAGCGATCGCCACGAGAGGACCAGCACATTTCGGCGACCTATCGCGCAAGGTTCGCTGTTCGCTTAGAACATTCACGGTTGGCCCGTGAATGTTCCATTTTCCCGCCATTTCGGCTCTATCTCTTCAGGTATTCCTTTAATCAGGAAACCAGCGGCAATCACCTTTTATCTAACCTTGCAGGGTTGACTAAGTAAAGTGTTCAGGCGTACAAGGTCTACTCACACTAGCAACTATGTTCATTCCGGTTCGTGATCTCTGGTGGTTAGCTGCGGGCGGCGGCGCCAGCTATGGGGCCCGCTATATGAAAATGCGAATCGATGCCGCCCTGGCAGCACGCCGGCGCCGGCGCGAGCCCGATCCCACCGGCGAGCTGCTGCGACTGCAAACCTTGTATGGATATAATGCGCATTCGCTGGTAAGCATCGCGCCTGGGGCGTCGCTATGGTCGACCCCGGACATTGACGGAGCCATTATCTATGGCGAGTTTGGTCACGTATTGCTGGCCGCGGGCGATCCACTCGTAGCCCCGGAGGACATGGCAGAGCTGGCGCGCCAGTTCTCTGTGTTTGCCAGATTGCGCGGTCGAGTGGTCGCTTTTGTTCCTTCGACCGCCGAATTCGCGCGCGCCGTGGTGCCACGCGAATTCAGCGCAGTAAAAGTTGGCGCCGCCCCTTACTTCGATCTTAAGACCTGGAATCCGCGCGGCGATGCCGGGAAGAAGATCCGCGCCGGCGTCAACCAGGCACGCCGCGCCGGTGTCGAGATAGAAGTTTTTTCGGACGGCGTCGATGAACAGACAAAGGGACAGACTGCACTACTTTGTCTGCACTGGCTTGGCGCCCACCGCGCGGCGACGACCTTCGGCTGGCTGGTCGCGCTTGATCCGTTCCTGCACCACGAATACAAAAAGTATTTTGCGGCGCGCGTCAACGGCAAGCTGGTAGGCTTTCTTGCCGCCAGTCCAATTCCGGCGCGTAAAGGCTGGTATCTCGAAGATGTTTTGCGCGAGCCCGAAGCTCCTCAGGGAACCGCTACGCTTCTGGTAGTCGAAGCGCTAAACACTCTGCGGGAAGAAGGCGCGGCCCTGGCGACTTTGGGAACATCACCCCTTGCTCAGGACGGGCCAGACGATATACCCACCGAACATCGATTGGTAGCGCGAACTCTGGATATGGCTTCGCGCAGGTTGGGAGCATTCTATAACTTCGAAGGACTGCGCCGCTTCAAGGGAAAATTTGCGCCCAGTTGGTGGGAGAGTGAGTATGCCCTGGCGCAACGCGGCGTGGCGATGCCTCCGCGGGTTGGGTATGCGATCGTGCGCGCCCTGGTTCCGGGCGGCGTGCCTCAATTGCTGACCCGTCAGGCCGCACGGGTGATTCGCGGTGCTGATCGTGCTGTCACGACGGCCTTGCCTTCTCGCAAGAATCGCCATTCCTGACTTCTCATCTTGTTTTGAAAATGTAACCAACTCTATTTCTCAGTCGTCTAAACTTTGTTCGACTTACTTAGGACCCGGAGTACGGACGCGGTTACGCTTCAAGTTTCACTTTTTCCCCAAAAGCAATTGGGATCGGCTTGTGGAACTCTCCGTGAAACTTTGTGTCACTTTGTTAGTGTCTGGCCTGCTCCTAGCAGCGTCTCAATCGCGATATGCCGGTGGTCTGTCGGATGATCCAGGGAAGCCATTCAACGGTAAAAATCAGGTGAAATTCACCGCCAACCTTCTCGGTACTTCAAATCCTAGCGTCAGCTCTGATGATGAACCAGCCCAAACCAAATCGAAGTTTGTAACCATTGAGGGAACGCGATTGCACTTCGCCATCAAGGGCGCCGGCCGGCCGGTCGTTCTAATTCACGGCAATCCCGGCTCATCGCAGGATTGGGTTCGGGTGTTTAGTGTGCTCGCGGCGCATCACAAGATAATCGCTTTCGATCGGCCGGGACACGGCCGTAGCCAAAGGCCCAAACATGAAGAGGCCACGGTCGAAGTTCAGGCCCGCCTGCTTCATGATGCGCTCAGGCAATTGAGTGTACAGCGACCAATTCTGATCGGCCATTCCTGGGGCGGCGCTCTGGCGCTGGTCTATGCGATCAATTATCCGAAGGAAGTAGCTGGTCTCGTATTGGTCGCTCCAGCTGTTTATGAAAGCCAGGACGGAGTTTCATTTTTGAGCAAACTACCGGCCGTACCTGTGATCGGCGACGCGGTGAACTTTGTCCTGACGCCGTTGTTCGGAGCCTCTGTAGTCCGCAAAGATTTGAAAAAAGCGTTCTCGCCGGATCCGGTGCCGAAGAATTATTTGCGTTCGGTCCTGTCTGAATGGACGCGACCGAAGAAGGTCAAAGCGTACGCACTCGATGATGCCTTGCTGAGCGATTGTCTGAAGAAGTTCAGTCCGCGATATTCCGAGATTGAGGTGCCCCTGTCGATCCTGGCAGGTGATTCTGATTTGATCGTCCCGGAAAAAGAGAATGCCGAGCGGCTGCACAAAGCCCTGCCAAAATCGCAATTTGTCCTGCTGCGACAGACCGGTCACGAAATCCCCTTCACGCGCCCGCAAGCCGTAATAGACGCGCTCCACCAGGTCGAATCATTACCCTGATGAGTTTCACCGAGCGGGCCGGCTTCAAACAGCTTTGCCCTTTCAAGCCACAATTATTAAGGATTTATTATGTTCGGTAGAGACAGCGGGCGGCGGCTTAAACTATAATGACCGCAATCGATTCCCCCAGCGAAGGAGGTCACTCGCGATGTTGATCAAGGACGTCATCCGCGATCGCGAGCCTTATTCTTTGCGCGCTTCGGCCAGCGTGCTCGATGCTGCAGAGTTTATGGCCCAGAGAAGAATAGGCGCTGTCTGTGTCCTCGATGAAGAAGGAAAATTGATCGGCGTGTTTTCTGAACGCGACCTGCTGAATCGGGTCGTCGTGCCGAAGCGCGACGCCGGCGCGATGAAACTGGGCGAGGTCACCAGCCCCTTGCGCGCCGTCATACGATGCGATGAAACCCCGCACCAGGCCCTCGAGCGAATGGAAGAAATTGGCAGCCGGCACTTGCCCGTTCTCGATGGCGAGAAGTGGGTCGGCATGCTGTCCATGCGCGATCTGCTGCGCGTCGAGCTCAGCGAGCAGGGAGATGAGCTGAAATTGCTGCATGAGTACATCCAACAGTAGGCAGGATGCAGTAAGCAGTAAAGCAGAAAAAAGATCATTTTCCATTTTTAATTTGACAGTTTTCCTTAGTTTTCATTTGTCATTAAGTGAGAACTCTAAAAGCGAACGTCCGTGATTTCCCTGGCAAGAGCTTTATCCACTCGTTTCCGTATTTGAATGAAAAATGAAAAATGGGAAATACGAAATGGAAAAGTTAATCTCGAAGTTGCGTCCAAATATCCAAATGAAGCCGGGGACTTTTGCGGTGGCGGTAGTAACCATGTTGTTCGCCCTGGCCTGCAGTCACCCACCTCCGGGGCGAGGCGCCGGCGAGATCGAAAACTCGCCGCAATCGCAAACCAGCTTTAAGGTCGAAACTATTGTCAGTAATTTGCAAGTGCCGTGGTCCATTGTGTGGGCGCCTGATGGCCGCATGATCTTTACTGAGCGTCCCGGACGCGTGCGTGTTTACGAGAATGGAAAGTTGCGACCCGAACCGCTGTTCGCTGTCCCTGACGTCGAGCCAAGAGGCGAGAGCGGGCTAATGAGCATCGCGCTGCACCCGCAATTCGCTTCGAATCACCTGCTGTATCTTTCGTATGCTTATAACGCCGATGGACAGCGAGTGCGCGTGGCGCGCTTTCGCGAAACACTAACCGGTCTTACTGATCGCAAAGTCATTATCGAGAACATTCCGGCGGCACAATTTCATGCCGGGTGCCGTTTGAGATTCGGACCTGACGGAAAGCTTTACATTACGACTGGTGATGCGACACAACGCGAACTGGCGCAACAACTCGATTCCCTCGCGGGCAAGACCCTGCGTTTGAACGACGACGGGACCGTACCCGACGATAATCCGTTCGTCGGAAGGACCGATGCGCGGCCGGAGATTTGGACTTATGGAAATCGAAACGGGCAGGGTATCGATTTTCAGCCGGGCACGAATTTGTTGTTTGAAACCGAGCATGGTCCCAGTGGTTTTGACGGACCGGGCGGAGGTGACGAAGTCAATATTCTTGAACGCGGAAAGAATTACGGCTGGCCCGTCATTCATCATCGCGCGACGCAGGCCGGAATGGAGTCGCCGTTGCTGGAATACACGCCGGCCTGCGCGCCGGCAAGTGGAATGTTCTATCGCGGTTCGGCTTTTGCCGGTTTTCGTAATAATTTTTTCTTCGGCTGTTTGGTGGGCACGCGAATTATTCGAGTCATTCTTGACGGCCGCCGAGTCGTGAGCCAGGAAAATCTTCTCGAACGGAAATATGGCCGGATCCGCGACATCGCTGAAGGACTCGACGGCTTCATATACTTTTCTACGTCTAACCGCGACGGCCGCGGGTCGCCGGCGAGTGACGACGATCGGATATTGAGACTGGTTCCGGTCAAATGAGATATGATGACGGAATATTATGTAAAAAACCGCTGAACCAATCCTGGCCCCCCGAAGTTTTCTCTCAGTTCTAACTGCGTCTAAGTGAATATCATGCTTGATTACGCCACACTGACAACTCTAATTATGATTGCCGCGACCGCCTTTGGCAGCCCGGCTCAATCGCAGCGATTTGCCGCTCGGCCTGAGCCTTATGAAATCGTCAGCCCACCACCCGGCAGGACTGCGATATATGCCCGCAAATTTCCAGGCGCGGATATTTCAGAAAAGATAAACGCCGCCGATGCGTCTCTGGGAAGCAGGCCGGGTGAAATCGTCGCGGAGGGCGGCGGCACCATCGGAACGCAAATTGTGATTAGCTCGGGTCACACTCTGAGGCTGCGTGCCGGTACGTACGCGCCGACGACGAGTGGTGTTCCGATTCTTCTCAAGTCGGGTTCAAAACTTATCGGCGATGGCTGGTCAAGGACGATCATTCTCGAAACGACCTTTCCGAACCAATGGGGCATTGTCTATACATATGGGTTTAATCAGGATCAGCTCAACATCGATCATGATGTCGAAATTCGGAACTGTCAATTCCGAGGTGTGACACCCAAAGGTTTCAACAGCGCGCCGCCTGCAGTAATAGTAGGCAATTGCCACAATTGTCTGATCGATGGAAATTTCATCAATGGCACTCACTCGATTGGGGTCCAAGTCGGGGCGCGGTCGTCACCGACTGTGTACGCCGATCATTGCGTCGTCAGCAACAATTACTTCCGCCGCGTGGCCTCGCAAAATCTCGCGGTGGTTAACGGCAAGAATATAGTCTTCGCGCACAATCTGTTTCTCGATCCGTCCCAAAAGGGTGGTCCGTTCGTGGCGGTTATTGATGCCGAGGTCAATGTTTGTCCCGGAGATTTCATGGACAACATCCAGATCCTTGATAACTATCTTGATGTTCGCGAAGCAGAACAGAACCAATCGATCGGATTTATCGCCTTTCAGCCCTGCGCCAACGAAGGCTCGGGAAGGATTGCGGACAACATAATGATCGCTGGAGAGCCCCGCTACATTTCGTGGGGCGTCTACCTGAATCCGCAGAACGCGCACGATGCCGAGATTCATCACAATTACATCAAAGGCGCGGCGAACGTCGCGTTGATCCTGACCGGACCGCGGCTGAACGTCCACGATAACGTAATCGTGGACTCAGGCGGTGGCGGAAGCGTGGCGGTGCACCTCGATCATGTCGTTGATAGCAAGATCATTAACAACATCATCGTCAATCCAAACTTCGGCATCTCTCAAATATCGGAAAGGCTGGGAAGTGATCGAAATATCTTTTCGGGTAACTCAGCCGGCGCAATACATACCGAAGGTAGGTCCTCCCGGATAGTGTCGAATAACAAACCTCCGGTTGCGGTACCTCCTCGGCCCGCGTGGTCGAGCGCGCCCAGGAGAGTTCAGGCACAATAAGGTGAATCGTTTACGGCTGGTCGGCTTGACGAGTATTTCGGTTAGCTGGACTTTTGCGCGAGGACGGCGGTCTTGCTCCAACCAATGGTTTGGAAGCGTGGGAAGCGATAGTGACTGACCACCTGAAAATATCTGTCGGTAGTTTCGGCGACTTCATGGGGCGTGTGGGCCTTGAACCGGAAAAGCATTTCCAGAAAAGATGTCATGGGCGAGGGTCGCATCGGCAGGTGTAACAAATGACCGCCACGCGACATAACGCGTGAAAGTTCGCTGAAGCCTTCATCCAGCGAAACATATTCCAGAACCCCACTCGTCACGACCAGATCGAACGTTTCGTCGGCAAACGGCAAAGCCAGGACATTTCCCTGGGTGAAGCGAATCGGCTGCCCGCTGCGGTTGTTTTTGCTGACATATTTCTTGGCCGTCACCATCGAAGAAGCCGAAAGGTCGAAGGCGGTGATGTCCGCCTTAACTTTCAAGGTCCTCAACAAAGCGAGCGTTAACGTACCTGTTCCGCATCCTGCATCGAGGATTCGTGCTCCCGGAAAAATAGGGAGTGGATGAGCTTCGAAATATTGATCAAGCGAGCGGCCGTAACCGTTGAACTTGAAAGTGAGGTCGTAAAAGCGGGCGATGCGATCGTAGAACGAGCCCGTGCGGGTGTCACTCCTGGTCGCTGTCAATACGTATTCAGCCATCTGATTCTCGCAAACTTCCTACATGTCGGTGCCTCAGGAGGAATCCGACTGACCTCAGAAAGCTCAAAAAAGGCCCCGTCATTCTATCCTGCCGGCGCGCAATTACTCAAACGAAACGCAAGTTTTTTTCGTTCGCCCTTCGGTCAGATTCCTCTGAAACCGTCCGCAATCGCAAGAAAACAGTTCTTGAGGCGTTCTTTCGGATAACTATGACTAATCTCGCCAAAGGAGCAATTGGATTATGAAAAAATTCCTGATAACAGGCATTTTCGCAGGTGGTTTCATTGTTTCCAGCATGGTCGTCTGGAGCGGCTTGCTACAAGACGCAAGTGCTTTTGCGGGACAAAAACGAAGCCAGGCCCCGGACAATGTTTACCCGATGCCTCGAATCATTGACGATCGGTTCCAGGTCGAGGTGCTGGTCAATGGCCGGCCGGTCCCTGAGTACGCCGCCAGAGGACGCCGGTACATCGAGGCCTTCGAAGGCGCCGAGTACGAGTTGCGCATTCACAATCCGCTTTCGGTCCGGGTGGCGGTCGCACTTTCAGTCGACGGCTTGAATACGATCGATGCTCGCCACACCAGCGCTTGGGACGCGCATAAGTGGGTAATCGAGCCTGACGGCACAATTGAAATCGGTGGCTGGCAAATGAGTTCGAGCAGCGCACGGCGATTTTATTTTACGACTGAGCGCGATTCATATGCCGCGAAGTTAGGCCAGGCGCAGAATCTCGGAGTAATCTCGGCAGTATTCTTTCGTGAGCGCTCGCCAATCATCGTCACACCGGTAACTCCGGGTTTGCCGCGCCCGCGCTATGAAGACCGAGATCGCGTCCGCACTCCGGAATCAGGGTCCGCCGGCGAGTCTTCGCGCGCTGGATCAAATCAAAGCGCTCCTAAGTCCAGCAACTCAGATGAGTATCCGGCGCCGGACGAGGAATCCGCAGCGACCGGTATTGGCCGTTCGGTACGCAACGACGTGCAATGGATCAAAATGGATCTCGACTCGCGTCCGGTGAGCGATGTCACGATTCGCTATGAGTATCGAGCCGGTTTGGTGAAGCTCGGCATAATTCCGCGCGAGTATCCGCGCCCGGACGTGATCGATCGGCGCGAGCGTGCTCGTGGCTTTGAACCCAAATACTGTCCTGAGCCCCGCTAATTGTTGATTTAGCGTCTTTGTAAGTCCGCGGTGTAAAGCTGTTGATAGGCGCGGTAGTTTGCCAGGACTCTAAAAACGTAGGTCTTGCTTTCGGCAAAGCCGATGTCGGCGGTAAATACGCCGGGATCACGCTGCCTGGACCTCACGAGCCAGCGCGCAACATTGTCCTCGCCCCCGTTGTAGCTGGCGGCAACGGCTTCCGGCAGGTTCGCAAACATGCTGCTGAGCTGGCTGAGATATTCGCAGCCGATCGCGATTGAAGCGTCGGGTTGATAGAGCGTTTCCTCGGTTAAGTGATTGATACCCGCACGCTTTGCGTATTTCTCTGCAGCGTCGATCGTAAGTTGCAGCAGGCCGCGGGCCGCTGAAGGCGATTTGGCCTGCGGCTTAAAGCGACTCTCCTCTCTCATAATCGCCAGCACCAATCGCGGATCGAGCGCTCCGGTTTTTGTGTGCCTGAGGATCTGTAAACCATAGGCGGCCGGATAGTCATTCGCAGCTGCGAAAATTTGATCGCGAACTCGCCGAGCTCGTGCGGCAGATTGGGTTTGCGCCTCAGGGTCGGAAATAGCCGAAAGTCTCTGGGTCGCCAGTCCTCCGTAATAAGAATCGAGATTTGCAGGGATTGCGAGATAAGTTCGAATCGCCTCTTGTTGTCTGCCGCCGCGTTCCAGGGAGTAAGCCTTCAGGTATTCCACTTCGTCCGGACCAGTAGTTACTCCCTTTGAAGAAGGCTTGCTTAATAATTCGTCCGCGGTACGCACCGCGGTTTCCCAATCGCTGTTCGCGATTTCCAGTCGCAACAGGGCAAATAGGGCATTCGTGTCGGTGGGTGTGCCCGCGAATCGTTGGCGAGTCCGGTTTACCCAATCGACCGCATCCGCGGTTTGGCCTGCTTCACGATAACAATCGATCACGTTTAAGTGCGCAGTATCGATGCGCTCGCCATTAGGATACTTGTCGATGTATTCCCGATATCGATCTGCCGCTTCGAGCGACCGGCTCATGCGCAGCAAAGATGAGCCCGCAAAATTCAATCCTTCCCGGCCCTCTTTGGTTTGAGGAAATTGACGCGCAACTTTTTCATACGTTTGGAAAGCTTCTTCATAGCGGCGCTCCTGGAAATAAGATCGGGCCATGCCAAACAGGGCCGCCGGAACATTGGAATCGTTTGGATAATCGTTGATGAGGTTTTGCCAGTGCTCACGCGCCGCCGCAAAGTCGCGGTTGGCCAGGTATATTCCAGCGCGGCGGTTGTGTTCGGCAGCCGGCATTGTTGCCAGCTTGCCATCCTTCCCGCGAGCCACTCTGTCGGCACGCCGCGCTTCACTGAGCGCCGCGTCACCCGACTGAGCCTGCACGGAGGAAAGCGTGGCGCTGAGCAAAAGCGTGCACGCAAATCCAACGGCGAATCGATACATCTTCCCGGTCACTCGATATTTCCTCGTGCCTCAAGAGTCAGGAACGGGGCCCTGGTCCCCGATGTCCTCGATAATTTCGTAACTCGATACGATTTTCGCCGTGCCGCGCAGGGTTGCCGCCACGCTACAGTATTTCGTCTCGGACAGGTCAATCGCCCGGGCGACGGCTTGCGGCGAAATGTTATGCCCCCGCACGATGTGCTTGACGTCGAGCTGCGTGTAACTGCGTGGAAATTCTTCACGACGTTGTCCCAGCACTTCGATGCTGTAGCCGGTCACCTGCTGCCTCTTCTTTCGCAAGATCGAAACAACGTCGACGCCCGTACAACTCCCCAAAGCAAGCAACAAAAGTTCCATCGGCGTGGCCGCGGTCCCGCGGTCCGAATTTGCTTCGATCACCTGGGCATGGCCTGAAGGCGTGACACCCACAAAGTAATCATTTTCGGCGAAATTTATTGTTGCTTTCGTTTCCTTCTGCCCCATATCGGCCTCCGCAAGACCATCGCAATCTCGTCAGAAGAATAACACGCAGCTTTCAAAACCTCTGATTGCGCGGCAGCACACAAAATGAAGAACGCGCATTGGTCCGCGTGTTCCTTGAGAAACCCCGCATTTCATCTTGATCGAGGCAAAAAAATTTACGGATGCGACCAAAAATCAGGAATATGGCCTGGGATTTGCTGTTGTGGTTTTCTCTCCTGCTCTCCATAAGTGTTGTGGGACGTGTGCACTCATACTTGTGAATCATCGAGGACTAGGAAGATGTACCAAACCTGGAGGAGAGTTATGAAGATCAAACTCATATACGCAACGGTTACATTGGCTGTGGTTAGTGTATTTGCTTCGGTCAGCCAGGCGCAGCTGCGCCCTTACCGTGGAACATATCTATCAGTGCGGAACACGATTGTGAGAATCGACAGCCGCACCGACACGTTTCGGAATAGCCTGCAAACAGGATTGAATCGCCGAGGAACTACGATTAATCGCAGCGAAGACATATTCCTGTTTGTGAATGACTTTGCCGAATCAGTGCGCACGTTGCGCGCTCGCTTCGAGCGGCGCCAATCGACGCGCGCCGACGCGCAGGACGTTCTGAATCGTGCTACTCGGATTGATGACTTCATGCGCCGGTTTGCGACGGGTGCCGAGGCGCAGAATCAGTGGTCGAGCATGCGCGTCGATCTCAATCAACTCGCTAGCGCGTTTTCGATAACCTGGAGACAATCGACGGGAAATTACCCGCCTTCCGATAATCCGCCGTACGGAAATTCACCGTATGGCAATCCACCATACGGAAACCGGTTCGGCAATCGATTGACTGGAACCTATAGCCTGGATGCTTCGCGCAGTGACAATCCGCGCGATATGGCTGACCGGGCAACGCGCAACTTGCCCTTAAACGAACGTCAGCGGGTTCAGGATTCGCTGAATCGAAGACTGGAAGCGCCAGACCAAATCGCCCTCGATGTGCGCGGGCGCACGGTGACGATTGCATCATCAAAGGCGGCGCAAATTACTTTTGAAGCTGACGGCCAGGACCGGACTGAAACCAACGCCAACGGGCGCCCGATTCATGCGCGAGCTTCGCTTATAGATCAACAATTGACAGTAAGTTCGACCGGGGATACCGGGAACGACTTCAGTGTAACCTTCGAACCAATCGATAACGGCCAGGGCTTGAATGTCACCCGACAAGTCTACGTTCAGGGCCTGACCCGGCCGATTGTCGTCCGAAGTAGTTACACAAAAACGGATCAGGTTGCCCGGTTCGACATCTTCAATAATCAAACCTATCCCGGCCAAAACAATCAGGCCGGTGGATTTGTGGTGCCGGATGGAACGATCGTAGTTGGGACTTTGGATGGTCAACTCTCGACGCGAACGGCTACGGTAGGTGATCGATTTACTCTGAGAGTAAACCAGCCGACCGAGTTTGAAGGCGCCACGATCGAAGGACACGTTTCCAATATTCAACGTAGTGGGCGTCTGACGGGACGTTCAATTATGACTCTCGACTTTGATAACATCCGTCTTCGCGACGGGCGCAGCTATCGTTTTGCCGGGCTGGTTCAGGAAGTCCATACGGCGAACGGCGAAACTGTCCGCGTCGACACTGAAGGCACCGTGCGCGACACAAACCAGACGACAAAGACTGAACAGCGCGCGGCTATTGGAACTGCAGTAGGCGCGATCATCGGCGCCATCGCCGGGGGTGGTAAAGGCGCGGTAATCGGAGCCATTGTGGGAGCAGGAGCCGGCGCCGGTTCCGTCTACGCCCAGGGTCCCAATGATTTGGATCTCGGTCGCGGGACCGAGTTAACAATTCGCGCCGGCGCGCCGGCATACGTGACGCCGCGATGAGTGTTCAGTGAGCGGCGAGCAGAAGGCAGTAGGCAGAAAGCAGAAGGTAGAAACCGACCGTAAGGGAGGGTGCCCAAGAGGGAACGGGCAGAAACCCGCATACAGGCCCAGGGTAAGCGCGATGACCGCTACCCTGGGTTTTTTGTGTATTCCGTGGATGTTCTGAACTTGAAACCTGAGCCGGCCGCTGCAAACCTATTGCCTACTGCCCAACTGCTTTCTACCTACTGCACTTTTCCATTGCGCGCCGCCACCTTCCTCGCTACTATGTCCTTAAGTCCCCGGCAGTGACCACTGCCAAATCCACCAGCATAAATCAGAAACTCGACCGTTAGGCAGGGTGCCGCCCAGAGAGAGGATTTACGGTATGCGCACTTCTCAAAAATTAATTCCGTTGATGGTGCTGTGTTTGTTTTGCCAGGCAGAAGCTAAGGCCCAGGTCTGTCCGGATCCGCCGCCGCAAACCTCCGGCGTGCATAGATTCCGTCAAGAGGGGGAGAGCTTTGACATTCCCATCACCGTGCCCGGTTGTAACGCAATTGCTCTCGACCTGCGTTGGGCAAACGGCCGAAACAATGGCAGCAATTTTGCCGTGACCTTTCTCGACGTTGATAACCAGCCCATCTACACGAAAACGATATTTGGTTTTCTGACGGGCACTTTTCAGTTTCCCTTCACCTCGTTCAATTCTGAGCCGTGGTTGGGATCGCGCTCGATGTACGCCTCGCCGGCGAAGGTGACCATCCAGGCAGTTTCGCCTTTCGCGCCTCCGGCGAGTCTCTCGTACACAGTCACGCGCGCTTCCGGCCGGCCCCAGCCAAAGCTGGATGAAACAATCGCGATGTCCCTGCGCACCGCACCCGGCAAAGTGCTGGCCCAGAGCTCTGGCCGCGGCACCTCTTCGGAATCCCTTGCGTACAGGTTGGAGGAAGTGGCTTTGACCGAGCCTGCCCTGATGGAGAGTTACGGCGCCCCGGAGAATATCGAAAAAGCTTTTCGGCTAACGCTGTCCGGCGGGGCACTGCCAGGGAAGTTCGACTTGATCTGGGTTGATGACGCGCCCTTGCCGGTGCTTTGGCGGAACGGCTCCCGAGAGACAGGCACGCTCATCTTTGATTCTTCAGTTCTGAAAGATGGCGCGGAAATGTTCGTTTCAAATCTCGATGGCACTCAGATGATTAAGCTTGCAGAGACCCTCAAGTTGCCGGACAGCCTGAAAAATGAAATTCTACCAAAGACTGAAAACGCGAATACCGTTGTCGGCATTACCCGCGGCGTGAGAGTAATCGGAGAGACGCGGCAGCCACTGGTGCAGATTGAGTTGAAAACCGGCCGCCCGTTTCCCGCTCGCGACAGCACCCTGCAGTTGCAGATCGGCAAGCGCTTTTTCACTCGGGAGCTTTCTGGCGACCTGAGCGGGCGCACCCTGACTTTGACTCTGACCCCGGAGATATTTGCCGAACTGAAGCAGGACGCCGACATCATCGCCTTCTTCGACAAGCCCGATCGCAGCGGCCTCTCCGGCGGGAACATTTGGTGCTTCGGGCGGTTGGATAAGAGAATGCTGAGAGATTAACAGCAAGGTATGCAGCGCCTGCTGCCTACCGCCTCCTGCTTCGCTCCTTCCCATTACCCTTCTGCAAGAATTGACAGCTAACACAGCTAAGTCTAAGCTTCCGACGCCTTAGCCGATCACGCGCGATTCTCAACCCTCTTCTTCGCAAAGGAGTGTGTCCCATGAACCGAGCCCTTCTAATCATAATTTTAGGTTTGCTCTTAACAGTGCTGCATAGCAGCTGCCAACCTTCATCTTCAGTTAATACGAACGCTCCGAGTCCCGCAGCCAGTCCGTCCGCCGGCGCCGCGGTCAGTCCGTCTGCAGGGGCGGCTGCCACTCCGAATGCGGAAAAGACCGGGACGAAGGGCCCGCATTGCGATGATCCGGCGCCCGCGAATCCTTCGCACTGCTCGCCCCCTATCGATGAAGCGTTCGTCGTGAATTGTAATCTGCCATTCACCGGGCAGAGTCATGACATCGATCTGCACTGTCCAAACGAAGGGTGTGCCACAAAGCAAAACGACAAAGCCCAAAACCGGGTCAAGAATAATTTTTGCGCGGCAGGACCAGCGATTCAGATCAGCACCACTTCCATCGATAAGTTACAGGCCGCTGTCGATCAGTTGGTTCAGCAAGGCACTTTCAAATACGGGCAGTCGGCGCCGGATCCTGCCGACCGTGCCAAGTTGCACGACCTTTCTACTGTGGACGTAAACGGCAATCCGGTTATGCTGGGCGAGGGCAAGCTGGTCACGTTTGAAGGTTTTGTGCTCGATGCCAAACACGATGACACCTACGTGCTGGGCTCTGGCCCGCAAGGATTCGCAGGCGAAGGGGTCAACTGCAAGAACTCCCTCTTTGAATGGAATGATATTCACGTGGCGCTCGGCGAGACGGCTGGAGCAGAAGAATGCTCCAGCGTGACTGCCGAAATCATCCCGCACTTCAGACCGGCCCTGTGGGAACGATTCGATTCCAACGCCTGCACCTCTCCGCACGTCACCAACCCGCTTCCCATCAAGGGACTGCGGGTCAGAATCACTGGCCAACTCTTCTTTGATGGCAGCCACACCCCCGGCCAGTGCCAGGGTCCGCACGGAGCGAACAGTTTTCCGCGCCGCTCGGTCTGGGAAGTCCACCCGGTTTACGCCATCGAGGTTTTCGATACCGCAAAGAACAAATTCATTACTCTGGACGAGTGGGCGCAGGCACTGTAAGAATCAACGCTCTTTGGGTATCACCCTTCGCGCCTCGCCTTAAACGACGAGATAAGAGCAAACTCAGGAATTGATGGGTCTTTGCTACGCGGCTCAATTACTTTCCCGAACCATGGTTCGGAACAGATTGAAAGCGAAAAGCAAAGTGAGCAAGAGAGTCATTGGGGCAGCTCGCTGTGGCCTAAACTGATATGAATAACAAAGGATCAATCGTCCCCGTTTTCCACGTCGAGCCGGAGTTGTCGAGCAGGACACTGCCCTCTGCCTTCTGCTTCCCCTTACGACAACAATCTGGTTAGCGAGTCCGGGTGAATGTTCCAGCCAACCAGTCCGGCAAGCCCCATGACTACACCGAACACCGTCGGGAACATCGCGATCACAAACAGCCAACGCTTTTGGGTCAAGGCCGTCACGGCCAGCAGCGAGATCGCCAGCGCCAGCATCGCATCCGAAAGATCGAACTGGTCGTCGTGAAAGTTAAGGTCGTTGTAGGTCTTGTCATCTCTTTCGGCGTCGGCTTGCTGGATCTTCTTTTTCTCCGCCTGATCCTGGGCGAGCGCCTGGTAAGCTTTGATCTGTTCCTGATACGCCGCTTTTGCCTGGGGCGGGGCGGCGGCCGCTTGCGCAGTTAACTCGGCGATCGTGGCATTGGCGATCTCCTCACGAATATTGCGGGCCTGGTACCATGTATAGTTATCAATCTTATCGGCCTGGGACTGCTGCATCGCCTGCACGAGGTTATCGTCCTTAACCTTACAAATCCCCAGGAACGTCGCCAGCAAGGCCACCGAAATCGCCACCAAAGCATTTAACTGCGACCTGGATTGCTTCGCCTCGGCAACGGCTGCGGCGTCCTTCTTCTCATCGTCTTCCTCGACAAACTGCATCGGATCTGGATCCATATCGGGCGCACCTCCTTGAACCTGAAATCAGTCAGCAAAGAACCTGAAATTAGTCAGCAAAAGCCCCGATACTTTATCATTTCCGAAAGAGGCTCGGCTGGTCGGGTTTTCGGCCTTGTGCCTTGGCTCGAAAATTGTTGGGGATGCGGACCTCCTCGTCTAAATTTCATTTTCCGCCGCTCTCCATCTCGATCCCAAAGTGCTCGCGGAGAGCGGCCGCGTACTCTGCATCGCTCTCTAAGACACTTTCCTGCCGCTCGCCATTCTCAGACGTTGTGATCAGACGCATTTCACTCAGCGATATCCGTCCGCCGTCCTCAGTGGCTCGCGAGCAGATGCGTCCCTGGGTGAAGTGTGATTGTGGAGAGGTCTGATGGTAGGCGCACATGGCGGCGTAATCTTCATACTCGTAAGGATGCAGGGTGAAACGATACTGCGGCCTCCAACCTCCATCAACGCGCGGACCATCTCCATCAACGCGCCGACCATCTCCATCATCGCGCCTACTGGGAATAAAGTAATCGCCGTCACGAACGATGCGGTAAGCACGATTGCCCTGTATTTGTTCGCCTGGATCATCGAGCAATAATGGTTCAAGAAATGAATCGCCAAAGCCGACGTCGACAAGCCAACGCTGCTGCAAATCGACCAGCAATGTCATGTGATCGAATGGTTGACTATAGCCGCCGTCCGGATGCGCGACTTCGGCTGACAGCATGCTTATTTCAAACCCGAGCGCGCGCAGCAACGCAGCAAACAGACCGTTGCATTCATAACAGAAGCCGCCGCGGCGGCGCTTGACGATTTTCGCGAACAGCGCGTCGTCGCTGAGGACGATTGGTTCGTGGGCGTGAATACTAAGGTTTTCGAAAGGGACGGTCAGCAGGTGTGCAACCTGTAAATCGCGCAGGGTGGCGGCAGTGAGAGCAACCGAGCCGCGGTATTTGATCCGTTCCAGATAAGCTTTAACGTCCAAGAAAACGTAATGTTAGCAGCGCCCTTGGCACAAGAGAAGGCAGAAAGCAGAAAAGCAGTAGGCACAAGGCAGTAGGCAGAAAGAGAAGGCAGCTCCAGATTAACAAAAAAGCGGAGAGCAATAGGCCTGCTCTCCCGCGGTCATCGGGGCTGGCGTCAAACGCAGCTCCATAATGAATGTTAGCAACTAGAAGATAAACTTCACCGCCAGTTGCACGTTGCGGCGTTCGATGTTTCCGTTCGGCGTTACACCCCTGGTCGCGCCGACGAAGCCATTAGCAACGTCCTGCGTGCCCGGAACGATGTAAAGGTTCGCGTGGTTGAGCGCATTGAAAAGCTCAGCTCGCAATTGCAGGCTATACTTCTCATTTAGCTTAACGGTGCGATAGACACCTCCATCGAGGTTCCACAGTCCCGGACCGCGAAACTGATTGCGCCTGGTCAGGTTCGACGGGTAGGGACCCAAAGTCTGAACAGTTACACACCGGATTGACAAAGGCCCCCACTGGTTGACCGGTCAGGTCGATGTAGCTGAAGAAATTGCCCCCGCCTGTGTCCGTCACGTTTACGTTCAATGGGCCATTGGCTACCAATCTCGGACTCGCGAGATTGGCGTTCGAGCCGTCGAAGATGGTAAACGGCGTTCCGGTGCGGACGTTGAAAATTCCCGTGATCGTCCAGCCGTCAAGCAAGGCCTTCGCCGCGCCACCAGATGTTTGGCATAAGGAATCTGCCAAATTAAGCTGCCCACGAAACGATGCCGCACGTCGAAATCGGCATAGCCATAATCGAGCGCCGAATCCTATGGATTGGTCAAACCAAGGTTGTTGTTGAAGGCCCCTTCGCTGAAGGTCGAGCTGAGATTGTCCCTGGCAACCGCCATTCTGTAGTGGGCAGTAAACTGCACACCCGTGTGGCGGAAGTTGTGTCCATCCAGTGCTCCCCCCGGCGGCATTTAGTCCCAGACCTATCCTCCCAGCCCACTTGACATCTACCTCTATCTACAGTATCTTGACGTCAAGATAAAATGATTAAGAGCTCAGACAAATTGGAGTCGTTGAAGGGCGGAAGTGGCGTACACGTCTTTTTAGTGTTGTGGAAGGCGGCGCGGGCGGTTGAGGCCTATGCCGAAAAGAGCATCGCGGCCCTGGAGATGGGCGGCAGCGACTTTGCCGTGCTCGAAGCCCTGCTGCACAAAGGATCGCTTCCCGTTAACGAGATTGGGAAAAAGGTCTTGTTGACGAGCGGCTCGATCACGGTCGCTGTTGACCGCTTAGAGACGAAGGGGTTCGTGGAGCGTCGTGCTCATGGGACCGACCGGCGAGCAAGGATAGTTCATTTGACGAAAGAGGGCCGGAAGGTGATCAGGCGCGTCTACGCCGATCACGCTGCCGACATGGAACGGCTCGCGTCCGCCTCTCTAACGAGGTCTGAACGCAAAACGCTCATCGGCCTGTTAAAAAAGATTGGTTATGAGGCGGCAGGTTCGTTGGGGCTGAGTGAAGAAAAGCGAAGGGCGTAAGTCTTTTGTTTACCGGGCTGTTATGTCAATGGTGGCTGAGGCATTGAGAAACGAGCAGATTCGCACGCAGAGAAGGTACGGCGTGAGTCGTTTACGTCGTTTACGCGCGCGCGCCAGATCAGTAAGGAGAAGAAATGTTATGTCGATGGTGAGTGAAGCATTAAAAATTGAGGATCGTGCGGGCGAAGAGCGTACGGTCGCCGGAGTCGTGAACAGCATCGAGACTTTGGAAGGCGGCGGCTTTCTGGTGCACCGTCCGTTTCCCAAAGCTTCGTTTTCAGAATTTGATCCCTTCCTGTTACTGGATGAGATGGGACCGATGGAAGTTGCGCCAGGGGAAGCGAAGGGCGCGCCGGACCATCCTCATCGCGGATTCGAGACGGTGACCTACCTGTTGTCGGGAGACATGGAGCACAAGGATTCTCGCGGACACGCCGGACGCCTGAGGGCGGGTGACGTGCAATGGATGACTGCCGGGGCCGGCGTCGTCCACGCAGAGATGCCGAGCCCTGAGTTCACGCGTATAGGAGGGCGGATGCACGGGTTCCAACTTTGGGTGAACCTGCCGCGGCGCGACAAGATGATACAGCCGCGCTATCAGGAGATCCCGAGTTCGCAAATTCCTAAAGCGACTTCGGCTGATGGCCTGGTAACGGTCAGCGTGATCGCGGGCGAAGCAATGGGCGAGAAAGCGGTCATTGAGACGCGCACGCCGATCTTCTACCTCCATTACCGGATCAAGCCCGGAGGCGTTGCCACCCAAAAGGTGCCGGGCACTTACAACGCCTTCGCTTACGTCGTCGAGGGAGAAGGACTGTTCGGACCAGAGGCCGTACGAGCCGGGGACACCCAGATGGTTCTGTTCGCGCAGGACGGGGACGTGGTAAGAATAGAAAATCCGGCGAACGCGAAGGCTACGCTCGAGGTATTGGTCATTGCCGGCTTGCCTTTGAACGAACCCCTTGCGCGCTACGGGCCATTTGTCATGAACACCGAAGGCGAGATCCGTCAGGCGATTGAAGACTACCGGCAAGGCAGGATGGGCGAGATTAATTCTTGAATGATAGGAGATCACAAGGAGGAATTCATGCTTAGAATCGCCGTCATCATTGGAAGCACACGGCCTGGTCGCAATGGCGAAGCCGTCGCCAAATGGGTTTACAAAATTGCGCAAAAGCGAAGCGACGCTGAGTTCGAACTCGTAGACATCAAAGATTTCAATCTGCCGCTGCTTGACGAGCCCGTGCCGCCTTCGCTGGGGCAGTACAGAAAGGACCACACCAAGGTTTGGGCGGCGAAGATTGACTCATTCGATGCTTATGTGTTCGTGACCCCCGAATACAACCACGGCACTTCGGCGGCGCTCAAGAACGCCATCGATTTCCTCTTTAAGGAATGGAACAACAAGGCGGCGGGGTTCGTCAGCTACGGCGGCGCCGGCGGAGCGCGCGCCGTCGAGCAGCTGCGTCTGGTGCTGGCAGAATTGCAAATCGCCACCGTGCGCAACCAAACCTTGCTCTCCATGTTTACCGACTTCGAGAACTTCAGCGTCTTCAAGCCGGCTCCCGCGCAAGAGAATTCTGTCAACGCCATGCTTGACCAGGTGATTGCCTGGGGCGGCGCATTGAGAGCACTGCGGGGACAAAAAGCATCGAAGGCCGCGTAGATCAGTCGGACGAGAACGTCAGCACTCCGACAATCAAGCACCTCCCCTGGCGACCATCTCGTGCGGCCTGGCGGCCCCGGTTGGTCGGGTTTCTGCCCACTGCTCAATGGTTCTGGTGCTGGCTCAACTCTCGCTCAGCGTCTTCCAATAATCGCTGATGCTCGCGCGTCGATTCCAATCCCAGAGGAACGTTCCGCTGACCTTCATCCAGTCGCTGTAACATGTAACTGGTTTCGGACCAGCTGGCGCCGCGGTTCGCCGCCGCTTCGATCATTTGCAGGCGTGTCTGCGCTTCGTCTAATCGCATCGATCCTTCCCGCTTGACGGTTTCCAGCCGCGCCTGATCGCGCCGCAAGTCATCCAACAAGGTCGCGGTTTCAGCCCCGCGGAGATAGCTCGCGCGATTGAGGCGTCGTCCCACGTCCTGCAGATCCCGGCGGGCGCTCGCAATCACGCGCGAGGCGTTTAGGCGCAGCGCCAGCGTTTCGCGATAGGCATCAGCCAATAACGGCTGTGCCTGGTCTATCTGTTTGAGCATGCGCCGCTCGTTCGTCGTCAATTCAGATCGAAACCATTCGACTTCATCCGACGTAATGCCATCCAGCGCCAGGCGCTCGCGCACTCGACGCGTCCACGCGCGCCGGTAAACGAGCAATACTATCGTCGTCACAATCGCCGCCAGCAAAGCAAAGGGAAACAGCGTCAAGGCGAGAACCAGAAAGGCGGCGTTGCCGAGCGAGAGAAAGTAAATCAGCGACGCAAGCAGCGAAGGAGCTACGGATATGATGGGAAACGAGAGCCATGGCACCCAGCGCAAAGTCTCGGCCTTTCGGCGGTCGCGAGCGGTAAGCCTACCTGGCTGATCGTTTCTTTTGGTAAGCACTTCGGTCATGCGATTTTCGACTTCCGGAAGACAGCTTGACTACGTTGGCCGGCTGGTAAATGTTCTCGGCTTTGAAAAATATACTCTGCGACTTGATAGTTAGCCACAGCAGTATTCAACTTAAGATATCGCAGCTGTCTTATCGAGGTTTTTCGAAAGTTTACTGCCCTAAAACCCAGGGCTCGAAAGGCGCATCCAAGGGGCTAGTTCGAGGACAGTTCGCAATTACCACAAAAATCAAACTTGGCATTCGTGCCCACGGCAGGTAATATCTTGGCAAATCCCGGACGGCCCGCATCATGAACAAAATAATGACCAAAATTGGCGTACCTCCCAGTCGAATTGTTTTGGTTGTTGCGTGTGCGTTTCTTTGGGCAGGTGGTTCGACGGGGTCCGCGCAGGATCGGAGCGAGCGCGAGACACGGCGCGCGCAGAGGCAGGGCCAGGAGCGGCCCGTGACCGTGCCGGTGACAATTCGCGTGCGCGATCAGAAAGCTCAGCAGGAAATCCAGGTCGACTTTATCGCGCGCGAAGATGGCGAGATGCAGGACATCATCTCAATTCGCCGCCCGACGGAAGTGCCGTTGACGATCGCAATTCTGATCCAGGACGATCTGGAATCATCAGTTTCAACTCACACCAGAGAGATCGCCGATTTTGTGCGCCACTTGCCTGCTGGTTCGCGAGTGATGATCGGCTACATTCGCGCGGGCTCGCTGGATGTCAGAAGAAAATTTACCAGCGATCTCGAGAAAGCGGCCACCTCCGTGCGTCCGCCTTTCGGTCTCGCGAGTGCAGCACCCTTCAATCCCTACGTTGAGATTATCGAGGCGCTCAAACGTTTCGACTCGCAACCGGCGGGGCGCCGAGCAATCTTTGTCGTCTCAGACGGTTTGGATGTTTCGCGCGGGATTGAAAGCGGCTCTCCAGCGGAAAGTCTCGACTTACAACGCGCAATCACTGAAGCGCAAAGGCGCAGCGTGGCGATCTATTCGATTTATGCTCCGGCAGCTTTCAGCGGCACCGGCGGTAACTCGCTCCTGATCTCATATTCCCAAGGTTCGCTCGAAAGGCTTTCCAGCGAGACCGGCGGCCGCGCATATTTTCAGGGCACTGGCGCCCCGGTCAATTTCGAACCTTTTCTCAGTGAAATAGATACGTCGCTAAGCCGGCAACTGGCGTTGACCTACCTGTCGACACATCCGACGAAAGGATTTCATCGTCTCGACATCAAAGCCACCGATCGCAATGTCGAAGTTCGCCACCCGGCGGGCTACACGCGGTGAGTTAAGCAATTCTCTTTCGCAATTCAGCCTGGCGCCGTCGCATTTCGCGGATTTGATTCTGCAAATCCATGAGGTGCAAGTCAATCATTACCCGCAAATCGTTATTAAGCTTGAAGCCCTGCTCAAAATCTTTCTCAGCCTCGTCATCGTGTCCTTCGGTTTGATTAGCCAGCGCGCGTTCGACGAAAGCGAGCGCATTATGCGAATCCAGCGCAATGCTTCGGTCAAAATCAGCGATTGCAGCTCTGGCATTGCCTTCAATCAGCAAGGCCCGGCCATGAATGAGATACGCGTTCGTGTCGCGTGGATTGATTTCAATGCTTCGATCGAAATCAGCAATGGCCCCGTCGAGATCAAACCGGCTCAACCGAAATTCACCGCGCCTTAAATGGGCCTCGGCGATCTCCCGGCTTTCGTTCATCAGGGCTGAGTCATTTATCAATGCGGCTTCATAGTCGGCAATCGCGCCGTCGAGATCCTTTTTGACCTGACGCGCTTTTCCACGATTGAGGTAGGCCTCGGCGAATTTCGGATCAGCTTCCAGCGCTCGATTGTAATCGCCGATGGCGCCATCGATGTCACCTTTGGCGAACCGCGCCAGGCCGTGGCGAAGATACTTTTTTGCTGAGCGAGTATTCTGCGCCAGGACCTGAGAAAACGTGAACAGCAGAACAGGGAACAAAAGCCACAAAGATTTTTTCATGGCTGCCTCCGCAAGAAGCGATAAGTCAACGATTCAGCGAATCATTGAACCGAGGCCGGCAAAAGCGAGCCGCGCTTGTCAGTCGCAATTGCGAAACCGTCAGCAATCTTCCCAATCATTCCATGAAAGTGAATGTCTGTTCCGGATAAAACCAACAGCACATCGCCGGCATGATAACGAATGTCCTCGAGCGGAAATCGGACCACCGTGGCTTGCCCGTTTTCCTGCTCAAGCGTTTCGAACCAAAAACTATCAGCGTCTACCAAATATGTCTGCACGTGAGTAGCCGTGCGTTGCGGATCCGGCATTGTTTATTGCTCCTGGGGCGGCTAGTCGGACTCGAACCGACGACCTCCTGATCCACAGTCAGGCGTTCTAACCAGCTGAACTATAGCCGCCAGAAATATGAATTTAATGAATCTAGTCCGGCAAAGTGATTGTTTATCTTAGTCGATGAGATTCTTCAAGTAAATGTCCTCGAGCGGCGGCCGCTGTGGGAACAGCCGAAATTCCTGCTCTGGAAAGTTGAACGCACTTGCAGTATGCTGCGCGGGCCCGAAAAACCTTCTTCCTGGAGTCAATCATGAAAGCAAGAGTCTCGTTTGAAAAACTGATCGTTATTGTCCTGGTGGCCTTAATTGCCCTGATAACGGCCCGGGTACCTAACAGGGTTCTGGCCCAAAAAATAGAGAAGGCCAGGACTTCTCATGCGCCATCATCGGTAAAGACAGAGAGTGGCCGGGCCACAGCGGCGAAGACTGCGACGGTTCCAATCAATGCGGAATACAGCGCGAAGATCAAAGAGTACACGACGCAATCTTATTTCAGCACCGAATTGGTGGATTACCTGCCGGCGTCTGACAAGGTCCCTTCGCCAGACAAGATTCTGGGATACCTGGTTGGTGCTCCGGGCCACCTCACTTACACGAAGGATTTGTATCGGTATTACCGGGAACTGGAAAAGGCCACGCCGCGGGTGCGGACGTTCATCGCGCCCGAGAAAAGCGAAGAAGGAAAAGAGCAAATGCTGGTGGCAGTCGGTGACGAAGCGCTGCTCGCCAAACTTGATCGGTACAAAGAGATTACGGCAAAACTCGCTGACCCGCGCAAGATTAGCGATGCCGATGCCGAGCAGTTGATTGGCGAAGGTAAAGTTTTTTATTGGGCTTCAGGATCGATTCACTCGCCGGAAACCGGTTCGCCTGAGATGTTGATGGAACTCGCCTATCGGCTCGCCGTTGACGAGAGTCCATTCATTCAGGCAGTTCGCAAAAATGTCATTGTCTTAATTACGCCGGCGCTTGAAGTCGACGGTCGCGATCGAATGGTCGACACCTACAACTATCGTAAGGCTAACCCGGAGAAGCCGGCCCCGCCGTTTGTTTATTGGGGGCACTATGTAGCGCACGACAACAATCGCGACGGTCTGGGAATGGCGCTGGCACTTTCGCGAAACCAAATGAAGACGTTCCTGGAATACCATCCGACCATCCTTCACGACCTTCATGAATCGGTACCCTTCCTGTACACGTCGACCGGCACCGGGCCGTATAACGCGTGGCTCGATCCGATTGTGATCGACGAGTGGAATTTGCTCGCTTATCACGAGATTGAAGAGATGACCAAGCGTGGTGTTCCCGGCGTTTGGACGCACGGCTTTTACGACGGGTGGGCGCCGAACTATATGTTCTATGTAGCCAATGGTCATAACGCAATCGGCCGCTTTTATGAAACGTTCGGAAACAGCGTCGCCGACACCATGGATCGCACGGTGCGCGCCGAGTCGCAGCGCGATTGGTTTCGTCCGAATCCGCCGCAGCCGCGAGTTAAGTGGTCATTGCGTAATAACATCAATATGCAGGAATCGGCGATCTTGCTGGCCATGAATTTTGTCTCCAATAGCAAAGATCGTTTTCTGCGAAATTTCTATCTGAAGAGTAAGCGCTCAATTTCAAAAGCGACGAACGAAGGCCCTGCGGCCTGGGTTATTCCTGGAGATCAATCTCGGATGGTTGAAGCGGCGGACATGGTCAACTTGCTGCGATTGATGGGAGTCGAAGTACACCATTCCGATAAAGAGTTCACGATCAAGGATCAGAAATTCTCGGCGGGCTCTTACATAATTCGCATGGACCAGCCCTATTCCCGAATGGCCGACATGCTGCTGGATACGCAGTATTACAACGTGAATGATCCCCGGCCGTATGACGACACGGGCTGGACACTCGGCGCATTAAGAAACGTCAAGACCGTGCGCGTTACGGATAAGAGCGTTCTCCAAACCCCAGCGGCGCTGCTGACCGTTGACGCCAAAGTGATTGGCAGAATCGAAGGCGTAGCGGCACCCGTGGCATATCTGATCAATCACAACGCTGAGAATACGTTGATGTCGTTGCGATTCAAGTTGAAGGATCTCAAGATCTCAGCGGCCGAAGAATCATTTGAAGCGGGCAATCAAAAATTCAACGCCGGCACTTTCATCATCAGGACAGCAGACAATCAGGGCGACCTGCGGCAAAAACTCGAGGCTGCAATTGGTGACGCAGGTCTCAAAGCAGTCGGCGTCGATAAATTACCGGACATTAAGAACCATTCCCTGGCGTTGCCGCGCATCGCAATCCTGCACACGTGGACTAATACGCAAAACGACGGATGGTTCAGAATCGAATTTGACCGGCTGCAAATTCCTTACAGGTATATTTCCGATCAAGTCATTCGCGATAACTCGAACCTGAAGGACAAGTTCGACGTGATCGTCTTTCCTCCGGTCGGAGGTTCGGCGCAGACCATTGTTAACGGCATTCCGATGCGCGGTGCGTCGATCCCCTGGAAAGCATCCGACGTAACTCCGAATATTGGCCTCGGCCCGGATCAAACAGATGACATGCGAGGCGGGATGACTCTGCGGGGTGTTATGAACCTGCAAAAGTTTATCGAGGACGGCGGTTTGTTTGTCCCAATCACCAATTGTGCGAGGTTGGCAATCGATTATGGGTTGATCTCCGGAGTTGGGATTCAGGAGCCGCGCCAGCTCCAGGCCCGCGGATCTGTTTACAATGCTACTTTTTCCGATCGTCGTAGCCCGATAACTTACGGATACGGTGAGTCGCTTCCAATCTATTTCAATCAGGCTCCCTTATTCCAGGTTGCCGCAGGAATTCCCGGTGGTCCTGGTGGTGAAGGAGGAGGAGCGGGTGGCCGGCCTTCAGGGCGGGGAACTTTAACGGATCCGGACATCGTCCAGGGGATGCCCCTGGCAGAACCGGCGCCCCAAAGAAGGCCCGGCGAGGAACAGATGACCGACGAGCAACGACTACAACAAGGGCCGTTTTTCACGCCACCGGCTTTGAGACCGCGCGTTATTCTTAGATTTTCATCCGACGAAAAGAACCTATTGATCAGCGGCATGCTCGCCGGAGGTTCAGAGCTGGCAAACGCGCCGGCGATTGTGGATGTACCCGTAGGAAAAGGTCACGTGGTTATGTTCGCCAACAATCCGATGTGGCGTCATCAAACGCAGGGCAGTTTTTTCCTGCTGTTTAATGCGGCCTTGAACTTTGACCATTTAAATGCCGGAAGAGAGCGGCCCGCGAATGCGACAGGTGGCGTAAGAGCCGATGAGGCCGCCAATTAAGGGCTTGGCCAAGGTGGTGCGCCCGGCAGGACTCGAACCTGCGGCCCTCTGCTTAGAAGGCAGATGCTCTATCCGCTGAGCTACGGGCGCTCGATTTCGTCAAGATGGTAGCACGCGGGAAAGTGCTGCTCAATCCGTTTGTTAAGAGTGAATTCGACCCGCCCGGCGTGCTGGCAGACATGAAATGGCCGCCGGTCAATAACTACCGACGGCCATTTTTTCAGGTCATTTGGTTATGACTTAAGCTGCGCGAGTTATTTCAGCGGCTTCAGCGAAAACCCTACGACCATTCAAGGCGTCATCGATGATTTCCCTGACAGCAGAAATATCGGGGTTTACATCCATTCGGTCGCAGGCGCCGAGATGGCGCAGAATACCTTCAGTTGCAATCTCCATCGCCGGGCCCGTCAGCTTGGAAAAACGCCGAGCCTGGATATGGTCAATTCTTTGAAGCCGATCAGTGAGCGGCAAGTGCATGTCGAAATTCACGATTTAACCTCTTATTAAGCGAATGATTTTAGTTAACGATCCTAAGATGCTTTGCCAAACCTATAGGATGCAAATTCCTTCTCTTTCCCAAAGGATTTCGCAATTCGAAGCACCGAGTCCTGCACGGTGCGCTCCGTATTGGTCCAGCGAAACTGCGGATTCTACCATGAAGCTGCGCTGGATGCTAGCACATATTTGTAAAATTATTGTCGCGTATTGGCGCGGAACTTTCGGGATGGGGATGATTCCCAAGTAGCTCTAAGTCTTTTAGCGTAAAGGGTTTGGGGAGGTTCATAGCGGGAGGATGACCGGCGGGATTCTGATGTTGTGATGAGCCCACTGGCTGGGGCTATTGACCTTCAGGCAGGATTTTGGCGCCGGCTCTCAACATAGAGACACTACTCCGGCGCCTTATTCGTTTGGTACAAACCTAAACGGGTCCACTTAGAAGGACAACTATCTCTTTGGCAATACGGAGTCCTTCATTGCCTTTCCGACGCGGAATTTCAGCGTAGTCTTGGCGGGAATTTGAATGGTTTCTCCCGTTGCTGGATTTCTACCTTCACGAGCCTTCCGCTCGGAACGGACTAATTTGCCAAATCCGGGAAGAACGAACTCGCCATTAGACTTAACTTCAGAGATCGCCAGGTTCGCGATATCTTCAAAAAGTTGTTTGACCTGGGCTCTCTTCATCCCGGTGCTTTCGGCGAAGTGGTTGATAACTTCCGATTGCGTCATGCGCTTTTTGCCAGATGCCGGACTTGCCATGTATGGTGTGACACCTCCAGAAACTCAACGAATTGGGAAAACTAACAGGCCAGATATATCACAGTAGGCAGGTAAAGTCTCGAAAAATCCTCATTTTAAGGGAATTTGCCAAAAAAAGTTGAGGGCAGCCTCTTCAACGGTCGTTCACATGAGATCCCTAACACGAAATCGGACATCGCTTTGCGGAATTCTCCCGATTGGCGAATGGTCGGGGCGAGAGGATTCGAACCTCCGACCTCTCGGTCCCAAACCGAGCGCACTACCAGGCTGTGCTACGCCCCGATGTCTTTTCTACGACGAATGAAGTCCCGCCATTCTAGCCAGCCGCCATTTCGCCGGTCAAGCTCCTTAAGTATTCTCCCGTCTGCTCGAGCGCATCGGCGCGATGACTTATTCTGTTTTTTATATCGGATCCAAGCTCCGCGAAGGTCTGTTCATAGCCGCGGGGAATGAAGATTGGATCATACCCAAAGCCGTTTTCTCCCCGAGGAGTTTCCGTGATCGTTCCTTCGCAGGTTCCAATGCTGAGGTTCAGGATCGTCCCTTGTGGATCGGCAATGGCAACGGCGGTGACAAATCGAGCAGTTCTCGCAGTTCTGTCAAAGCCCGCGAGATTGGACAGCAGTCTTTGAACGCGGTCGAAATCAGAGGCAGCCTCGCCCGCATATCGTGCCGATCGGACCCCCGGCTCACGACCAAGCGCGTCGACTTCAAGACCCGAATCGTCTGCAAGGGTGAAAGCGCCGGTTTGCAGGGCGTAACCACGGGCCTTCAACGAAGCGTTTTCGGCGAAAGATGTAGCCGTCTCATCGACCGTGACGGTGTCAGGAAAGTCCCGCAGACTAAGGAATTGGAGGGGCAACTCGGACAACATCTCACGAACTTCGATCAGTTTTCCCTCATTGCGCGTGGCAATCAAAAGCTCGCTGAAACCGTTCACTCTTTATCTCCAGATCCAAAGCGAACCAACAGGCTGCCGATCAGACCAAAGGAAGATCGCGCTGTTTGCTCGAATCCATACTCACTTAATCGAGTCACCTTAACGGCATAAGGCAAACGTTTGGCGGCATCATTGAGTTTCGCGATGTCGCTTGAAAGAGCTGAGCGATTAGAGGAAAACAATAAAACAAAGGAACGCGCCGCGTCCTCATCGCTTGTGAGAGTTACAGCAGTCGTCTGAGCTGAGGGATATACCATCGTCATAGCACGTCTGACTGTTTCGTTTGTGGCCAGCGTCCTGGATTCAGCCTTTGCCTGAAGACAATTTCGAATATTTTCAGGCGAACCAATCAGCAAATTATTTTCAACAAAACTTATCGCTTCGTCCGGTTGTTCGACTGACACCTGCATTTCGGCGCCGCCAATGACCTCGCTGGTCAATTTCGAACCCAGCCGAGCAAGCATGAGTTTACGAAGGGCCTGCGCATCGAGGACCTCCACGACGAGCAGCGCTTTCGCCCCAGGCTCTGTGCGCGCAGTTGATATCTGTGGGCCGACGGCCGCCAGGAAAGTGTCCGGGTCATCGATACCATACGACCGAAGGGATGATGTTAATACCCTGGGAGCGACGAGGGCGCTGGCGAAATCAACATGAGAGGCAATTGCAGTGTTTAGATCGTGCCACGCGGCGGTAGCATCGCGAAAGTTATATTCGGTCAGCGAGTACGCTTCTCGAGTTAACACATTCGCCGTATTCAAAGCCGGCGGTCGCTCAGAACCTATTCCGTCACGTAATTGCGCCGCCACTCCGTTTGCCAGCAAGCAGACGTAGTGGTCCTCGATTTGCCCATCGACAAAACGCGGGGACCAGGCAATGCCTTGCACCAGTTTCGCGGCACTCGCTGCCACAAAAGCGGCGACATTCGGATTTGCTCCCGAGTCCCGCATAGTCGGCAAGGCGATGGTGATGAGCGCCTTTAAGCCGGCAGGACTGATGAAGCCGAAGACTGATGCGTCCTTAACGTCGAGCTGGTCACGCACTTCAGAAAGCGATTTATTGCCGGCGAGACCCGCTTGCGACTGCCGTCGTACGCTGAGACAGGCGCGCAGCGCATCTTCGTCATTTCCGATGTACACGGTGGTGCCGGAATACGCATAAATAATTTTGCGTGCCGCTTCAGGAGACCTCCATTCTGCGAAATCTACGCCGTCGATCACCTTAGTTTCCAGGTGAGGGTTTCCGTAAAGATGATGAGCGAGCGTTTCAATCTTCCTGTCAAATATTGGGCGCATCCTGAATTGGGCAGTATGAGTTTCGATCACCAGGGTGCCGACAGGCTTGATATTGAGGCTGTTGTTATCGTCACTCGTTTCTAATCGGATTAGACTGACCGCGAATTGCGAGCGAGCCAGCAAGACTTTTTCGGTTGGGCCAAGCCCGGTCCACCTTGCAACCGGAACCAACCATTGACTAATCGAGAGATTGATACGCGCGCCCGCCGGGCCCGATAAGAGCCTCCATGCATCCGTGCCGACGATTCCTTGAGCGACGTCGGGAAGATCGTCGACTTCGAAAAATGCTAACGAATCGGCTGGCACATAAGCTGCCATATCCACGCGCCGGGGGCGACTCCAAAAGAGCCACGCGGCGATACAAACGATTGCAATGACAGGTATGGTGATTAGGCGGATTTTCATTTGACGTAGCATCCTAGAGCGTCGGGTGAGACCTGGCAAACCGGATCTTTCATGCCATGTGGCAAATCGGCGCGGCGGTTTGAATCGCTGGGCCAAGTCTACTCCTGCGAATAGCAGCGGTCACGCGGTAGTTACCTCCATATTGTTGCAAAATGAAGAGTTAAAGCTTGTAAAATCCTGTTGACAACAATGGAGTCGTGTTGTAGGCTTGATTCGGCGATTGATCGCCAAGTCTGCTGAAACAGGCGCCGCCAACTTCCTGGCGGCCACATCACCGAGAAAAAGCCGACTGTCAGGGATTCTCCTCAAAGAGAAAAGTTCGCCCCAGCCTTACCAGAACCCAACTTTTCGTTGAAAGCCAGGACAAACCGAATGATGAATGAAAGGCAGCTTTGCCGAACTAAAGTTGCGCGCACTCGCCAGTCGCGCGCGCGTCGTGCTCGTGCCAGGCTTCGGCGCCAGCGCATTCGAATTTCCAAAACCGTGAGGAAGCACTAATTATGTGGACACGTGGCAAGAAAAGCATTGTCGGCGTTGACATTGGATCCAGTTCTGTCAAAGCCGTTGAGTTGCAAGGTAAAGGAACCGATTTTCAACTCATGAATATCGGCTACGAAGCTTTGCAGCCCGATTCTATCGTCGATGGTCAGATCATGGAGTTGAACAACGTCTCGAGAGCCATCGCAAATATCTTTAACGATCACAAAATCAAAACGACCAGGGTCGCAGCCAGCGTCAGTGGTCATTCGGTAATCGTCAAGAACATCGTGCTCCCGCAAATGACCGACGAAGAATTGCAGGAATCGTTTGGATGGCACGCGGAAGAACACATCCCGTTCGACATTTCAGATGTCAATCTCGACTACCAGATCACCGAAAAGTCCCCCGACGCGATCCACGTACTTCTGGCGGCGTGTAAGCAGGACAAAATTGCAAACCTGAAGCAGGCGATCCAATTGGCGGGAAAGCAACCCGCGGTGATCGATGTTGATGCTTTCGCACTGCAGAATTGTTACGAGTTAAATTACAACCCGCAACCCGGTCAGGTTGTTGCGCTTTTGAATATTGGCGCGTCGACTACCAACATCAACATTCTTAACGGCATGCGATCTGTATTCACGCGCGACGCAACGGTGGGTGGTTACCAGTACACAGCGCTGTTGCAGAAAGAGATGAGCCTGACGTTTGAAGAAGCGGAAAAAGTAAAACGCGGCTTGACCGTGCCCGACTCTTCTCACGAGGTGAACCTCGAGCCAATCCTCGAAACCGTATCGGATATTCTGGCGCTCGAAGTGCAAAAGACCATGGATTTCTACCGTGCGACCACCGACGACCCGAATGCGGCAGTGCAAAAGATTCTGGTTTCAGGTGGTGGATCAAAGCAGAAAGGCATGGTGGATTTTCTGAGCAAGCGCTTCGAGATCCCCGTTGAGATGTTCGATCCATTTCGCAGGATCCGCGTCGACGAGAGAGGCTTCGACCCGGAATACATGCGCGAGATAGTCCCCGAGATGGCCATCGCTGTTGGACTCGCGCTGAGAGGAGTTGACGCCAGATGATCAAAATCAATTTGCTGCAATCCGTAACGGATCGTCCTACCGGCGTAGCTTTCGTCGAGGACAAAGTCTCGAATAGCCGCACGCAAACGCTGTTGTTAGGCATGATCGTGCTGGCAGTACTCGTTCTGGGCATGGGCTACGATTACGTCAGCGCCAACGGCGATCACCTTGCCAAGACCCAGGACCTGGAAAAACAGCGCCGCATTAACGATCAGATGAACGCTGTCAAAAAAGAGCAAGCCGATCTGGAGAAGAAGATCGGGGACATCAATCTTAGAATCGATGCCATTCAGAAGTTGCGGAATGCGCAACAGGGACCAGGCGCGGTGCTGACTGAGATCAAGAATCGGTTTGACAGTGTTCCGGGCCTTTATCTAAAGAGCGTGGAGCAGAAGGACAGTGAATTGATCATTAAAGGTGAATCGCCGAATGAAGCCGCGGTCACGCGCTTTGGTCAGAGCATGGAGTTTTCCTCGGGCTTGTTTTCAAACCTGAATATCGAAACTCAACGCGAAGTCGCTAAGGGATCGAACAAGACAATCGCGAACAGCCCGGCCGCGAACACCCCCGACGACGAAAACACTGAGGTCGTCTCGTTTACGATCAAGTGCACTTACTCGCCGAACGGCCAACGTAATGTAAATCCGGTGCCGCCGGCCAACCAGGTCGCCAAGAGTAACTAACTCACGCAAAATAGGAAAACGTCATGAAGATTGGAAACTTTAACGGAATTCCCTGGTACGCGCGACTTGGAATATTCGTGTTTGTCGCGGCGTTCGTTTACGCCGGCTTCTGGTATTTCATTACCAGTGGCACCCGCAAGGAGACAAAAGATCTGGTGTCCCAGATCGAAGTCCTGCAAAGAGCCAATGTGCAGGCCCAGGTCGCCTCGCAGCGACTTAATGAGTTCCGCGTGCAATACAAGAACAAGCAGGAGCAAATGGAAGAACTGCGCGTTTTGTTACCAGAGCAGCGAGAGCTGACCAAAGTCCTCGAGGGTATCCAGGACCATGCGCGAGAGACGAAGCTTTCACTTCGCAAGTTTATGCCGAAAGAAGACAGCCAACAGGATTTCTACAGCGGAAAGAAGATCGATGTGAGTGTGCAAAGTTCATTTGCCGGACTCCGCTCCTTCTTTGACCAGATGGCCCACTATCAGAGGATCGTTTCGATCACCAACTTCGAAATCAAACAGTTGGACAAACAAAACGACGGCCGCACCGTGGACGCTCGCTTTGATCTGACCGCTTATTACGTGTCGAGCGAGAAACTGCAACAGAAGCAGGCGGCCGCTTCCCCCAAAGGCCAGCCGGCCCAAAACCCACCCGCCGCGAAATGACCGCAAACACTTCGCTTACAGCCTGACAGGTAGGAAGAAGATAATGAACTACAAAACGACAATTCATTACGGACTCGCCGCAGTTGTTATTTGTTGCGGCATGAGTGTTGGCTCCGATCGGGTTTCGGCGCAGGAAACTGCAAAGCAAAAGACCAGCACCGCCCAGAAAAGCGGCCGCGATCCCTTTAGGAAATTCGAGCCTGTCGTCAAAACCAAGGCCACGACCACGCTAATGCCGCCGACAATTCAAGAGCGCATTGATCGTTATCGTGCCCAAAAAATGGCGGCCGCCAATGCCCACGTGGCGGCGCCCAAGCCAACGACGGCACTGCTGCTGAGCGAAATGCAAGTGATTGGAATCTTCCGGACGCCACGCGGCTGGGCCGCGATGGTAGAAGCTACCCCGATAAAGTTGTCTTACGTTATTTATCCCGGCGAAACATTTTTTGATGGCCAACTCGTGGCCATTGAAGAGAACCGCCTGATCTTTCGTCGTGAAACCGTATGGGCGGATGGACGGCGCGAAAAGTCTGTAGAGACGAAGCCATTGCGCCAATACAATCCAACCGAAGCGATGACCGCCGCCAAGACGGCGCCCGCCAATGCACCGGCCAGTTCATCTGAAAAGAACGCTGCGCCGGAGAACCACTAAGATTCCTGCTGGAGAGACCTGTCTCGAGCGGAAATGTCGCGCGAACAATTCGGCTGCCAAGGATCGTTTGTTCGCTGTTTTTGAAAACTAAAGACTGGAAGGTCCGCAAGGTGCGGCGCGCGTTTCAAGTGTTCGTTAGAGGGCATTTCGAGCGTAGCGCGTGGCGGATATTCAGTAAATTCCTGAGGAGAGAATAATGCCTAAGACGCCCCGAAATCTTGCTATCGTTCGCATGAGCGCTCGCGCGTGCATTGTCGGACTCTTGTTGAACAGCTTTGCCATCGTCGGCGGTTCCAGCGTTCGCGCCACGCACACTGAAAACGCCAGGGCCACGTTGATTGTCCCGGCGCCTTCGCCGTCGCCAACTCCGAGGTCGTCTGGAATATCGCCGGCCAGGGACAACATGGCCGCACAGGCAGACCAGGGCCGTCAATATGGTCAGGCTGGATTTGTCGGTGAGCCGATCAATCTGAACGTGGTGAATGCTGATATTCGCGACATCCTGAACTACATCACCGAGCAATACGGCATCAACTTTGTGATCGACAGCTCCGTGTCGGCGGTGCCCGTGACCGTGAATGTCCAGGACGTGCCATGGAACGCCGCGCTCGACATGATTCTGCGCGCCAACAAGTTGGGCGTTGAAGTAAACGGAAATATTCTGCGAATTGCGACCTCCGACTCGCTCGCCAAGGAAGCGGAAACACAGCGGATAATCAGAGATTCCCGGCTCGACACTTCGGCGCTGGTCACTGAATTCATCCGACTCAACTATGCGCGCGCCTCGGGCACGCTGGCGACGGCCGCAGGTTCGACCGCCGCGTTTGCTGGCGGCTCGACGAATCTCAGTTTCAGCGGCGGCGCCGGCGGTGACCGGGGCGGCAGCGGCGAGCAGGGACTGCTCCCGATTATCAAGCGTCGCTTGTCGCGTTTGGGCTCGATTGAAGTCGATCAACGCAGCAATACGCTGATAGTTACAGACGTCAAAGAGAACATCGAAGCAATTCGACAGCTGGTTGCAATTCTCGATCAGCCGGAACCTCAGGTTGAAATTGAAACCCGAATCGTGATCGCGCAACACAACTTCAGTCGCGATCTCGGCGCACAGCTTTCCGCCGGCGTTGTAAATCTCGGTCGAGGCGGACTCGCTAACGTTACAACCCTGCCGGGTACCACACAGCAAGGCTCAGGCAGCGGATCAGGAAGTGGTGGAAGTGGTTCAGGAAGTGGATCGGGTACCGGAACCAGCGGACTAAGAAGCGGTCCGAATCCGTTTAGTATTTTCGGCGGCTTGGCCGGATCGAATCAGCCATTGGGCAACCTCGGCGCAGCAGCCGCCTCAACCGTGATTGGGTTAACCACGGGACTTTTCGGCACCGCCCAAATCAGCGCTTTGATCTCGGCCGCGGAAACTCGCGGCGAAGCGAAGACGGTGGCGACGCCACGCGTTACCGCTTTGAATAATCGTCCGGCGCAAATTGAAAGTGGTTCGCAGATTCCGGTGCAGACGACCCAGGCAGCCGGTGGAACGGCCGTAGTAACGACCACGTTCGTTTCGGTTCCACTCCGCCTGTCAATTACTCCACAAATAACTGATGCGGGTACGGTCGTTCTCCACGTAACGATCGAGAACAACACAGTCAACACGGCAATCGCCGTCGGCGGCGTTCCAGGCATCGACACTCAGCGGATGCAGTCTGAAGTATTGGTGCCGGATGGAGGAACCACGGTGATGGGCGGGGTTCTTGCGGACACCGAGAGCGACACCAGACAGCGCACTCCTGGTCTTGCAAATATTCCTTTGCTTGGGAATATGTTCAAGCGAAAGTTAACAACCCGCCAGTCGAGTGAAATCCTCTTCTTTATCACGCCGCATATTTATCGGCCTGACTATTTTGGCAAACCGACCGCTACTACTCCGACTTCCGGACCGCGCACGCAGACCGTGCCGCAGCCGGTGCCGCTGGGTAATCCGCAGTCGAACACGCCGACGCCGACTGAATTGCAACAGCAGGAGAAGAATCCCCAGGGAACCTCGCCAACATCGCCTCAGGTGATCGGCATCCCCGGCACTTCTGCTCCTAATCCGACGGGCACCGCACGACCGGGCGCTTTGAGCGGCCAGCGTCCAGAGTAGCCGGGCAGAGGTCACAGTCCGAACCGGGCTGAAACAGCAACACATGACGCAAGTTTCAGAGCTTGCGTCGTGTCATTTTTGATAGGATGAAAACCCGATGTTCAAAGAAGCACTTCAATCGATAGTAGAAAAGACGGATGGCGCGCTCGGCGCGCTGATTATGGGCGCCGATGGTCTGCCGGTTGAACGATTTTTCTCAGAAGAGGGAAACGATGCCAACCTGGATGTCGCGGCCGCGGAATTCACTTCGCTCGTGCGAAGCGCCGGACGCTCCGGGAAAGATCTGGATCTGGGCGATCTTCACGAGTTAGTCGTGGCCCTCGACAAGATCACCGTGATCATGAGGCTCTTCAATCGCGACTACTTCGCCGTGCTGGTTCTGAAGTCCGAAGGCAATCTCGGCCGCGGTCGTTATGAATTAAGAAAGGCCGAACTGCTGCTTGCCAAAGAGTTCGCGCTTTAGCAATCACGTCTTTTCCGGCTGAACCGGAAATCAATAGACCTTGCGCTGCTGTACGGCGCTCTTCGTTGCCAGAGTGAATCGCGGCTCGATCTGTTGATTATCGGAAGTGACCAGGGCCGTAACGTACCCGCCAACGCTCGGGCCGTGCTTAAATCCATGCCCTGACCCCCCTCCTACCAGCCATACATTTTCAAATCCTGGATGACGATCGATGAGAAAGTCTCCATTCGATGTGTTTTCGTATTGACACACGCGCGTTTCGATAATCGGTGCGTCAGCAAGTAACGGAAAGCGCCGCGCGAGATGTTTCCGTATTGCATCCGTGCCTTCAGCCGTGACGGTTCGATCCATAGTTTCAGGATCGACGGCAGCACCATGCGCGTCAATCGCCATTTTCAATCCGCGACCTTCCACATCGGGAATTACATAAACGAGATCCTCAAAATCGATCCACACGGGCAAGGCAGGCGGCGCGAAACGGATATCGCCGGGCGGAACCCCAAAGTAGAAGACTTCCTGACGCGTCGGCTGTATCAAATCGCTGAGTAGTTCCGGAAAAAGTTTTGGCAACCAGGGGCCGCAAGCAAAGACAAATTCGCCGGCGTTGATTTCCCGGCCGGCCGAAGTTTCGATCGTGTTGAGATGCGATTTGTTATTTGCTAAAGGCGACAACACCCCTTCACGCCAGTATGTTACGCCGCTTCTCATGGCGCTTTGCACAACCTCGTGCACCAGTTGCCGGGCCATCAGCACACCGCTATCGGGTTCAAGTATGCCCCGGTCTATGTCACTCAAATCTATTTGCGGGTACCGGCGTTCAACGTCTGAGCGCGAAAGTTCTTCGACCGGAACACCGGCGCGCATCAGCGTATTGTTAGTGTCGATCACATATTGACTGTCTCTGCGGGCGAGCCAAAGCACGCCGGTGCGGCAGAACAAAGGCCGCGCTATTTCGGTGATCAGGGCCTGCCATTCCTCAAACGAGCTCATTGCCGAGCGGGTATAGATCTGGTCGGAACCGTAGCCCACGCGGACAATCCGCGACTCGTCGCCGGAACTCGCGCGGCTGTTTCCGGCGCCGTGCGCGTCGAGCAGCGCGACCCGCAATCCCGCTCGTTGTAACTTAAGCGCTGTCCAGGCGCCAAAAACGCCGGCGCCTGCGACAACTGCGTCAAAAGTTGAACTCATATGCCCAACCTGACTCAGGTGACATTATCAAAACCTTCTTTCCTAAGCGACGGTTACTGTGCTAATTTCCATGACTCTGGTGGTTCTGACTTACAATTAGCCAACGTATGCGCCGCGCTATTTACCCAGGCTCGTTTGATCCGGTCACGAATGGCCATCTCGACATAATTCAACGCGGCTGCAAACTCTTTGACGAAATCATCGTCGCAGTTTTGGTAAATCCCGACAAGCAGGCGTTCTTTAGCATCGAAGAACGATCTGAAATTCTGAAAGAAGTTTTGAAAGACATTGACCGCGGCGATTGTACAGTGATCGTCGAGAGCTTTCAGGGATTGATGGTTCAATATGCTTCAGAGCGAAAGGCGAATGCGATCGTGCGAGGCATTCGCGCCATCTCCGATTACGAATACGAACTGCAAATGGCTTTGATGAATCGTCGATTGCAACCCCGGCTGGAAACCGTCTTCATGATGCCGGCCGAGGAATATTCGTACGTTAGTTCGCGCCTGGTAAAGGAAGTATTTCATTTGGGAGCGCGAATTGATGGTTTAGTTCCCGCGATTGTAGAAGAGCGGATGAAGAAAAAGAACGCAATCTAAGTTTTAAGTTCAGGTTTCAAATTCAACTTCGAACTCATCGAGAAGCAATGGTCGCAACGAAAATGACTTCACAGTTTCCGGTTTCCGAGAACGTCGCGAGCATGAAAGCCTCGTCGACGCTGGCGGCAATGCACGCTGCCGAGGCGATGCGCGCAGCCGGGGTTGATGTAATTGATCTCGGTCCCGGCGAACCTGATTTTGATACGCCGCAAAATATTAAAGACGCCGCGGCCGCAGCGATGGCCGCGGGCCAAACGAAATACACACCTGTGGCGGGCACGCGCCGGCTGCAAGAGGCAATCATCGGTTTCTACCAAAGGGAATTCGCTGCGACCTACGAAGCGCGCGAGGTGATGGCCACGGCCGGGGGAAAACAAGCGATCTTTAACGCCGTCGTTTCCCTGATAAATCCAGGCGACGAGGTTTTGATACCGAAGCCTTATTGGGTGACCTTTCCGGAGATTGTGACATTCGCGGGCGGCAAGTCCATCTTCATTGAAACTGAAGAGAACGACTTTGTTTTGACCGCTGAGATGGTTCGCACCCGCGTTACGCCGCGAACGAAACTTATTATTCTCAATTCTCCCTCGAATCCTTCCGGCCGCGTCGTTCCGCCTGAAGAGTTTGGGCGAATCATGGAAGTTGTCGCGGAAAATGGTCTGTATGCGGTTTCCGACGAATGTTATCTGCGTTTCGTTTATGCGCCGGCGAAGGTCTTTAGTGCGGCGGCGCTGGAACCAGGTTTACGACCTCACTTATGCATCGCCGGATCGTTTTCAAAAACCTACGCGATGACCGGATGGCGCATTGGCTACGCCCTTGCCGGCGCCGAATGGATTCGAGCAATGTCGAAGGTCCAGGGCCATTCAACGAGTAATCCAAATTCAATTGCCCAGGCAGCCGCGACAGAGGCTTTGAATGGTCCGCAGGATTCGGTGGCGACGATGCTGGCCGAGTACTCACGACGCCGCGAGTGGTTGCTTTCCGCCTTAAACGAAGTGCCCGGGCTTCGCTGTCCACAACCCGAAGGCGCTTTCTATGCTTTTCCAGATGTGCGAGGTTGCTTGAAGGGAAGGCTTGAATCCTCCGCGGAATTTGCTCGCGAACTTCTGGAAAAGCAGAACACCGTAGTAACCGACGGCGCTGACTTTGGCGCAGAGGGATTCATTCGAATCTCTTACGCAACATCGCTGGATCGTTTGAAGGAGGGCGTGGAGCGGATTCGAAGAGTTGCGGAAGGGAGTGTTTGATTTGGAGTGCTCCGCTAGAGTCCCGACGAGTCGGGAGCGACAGCGCTTTGGTTTGGTCGCTTTGGTTTGGAGTTCCGCATTTATGCGGAATGAAACCTCCTGAAGCACTCCGCCTGAAGGCGGAGCTCGAAACAATCCAAAGCGCCGCCCTCCAAAAATTGTCCTGGGCTAAAAAAAAGAGGCGGGCAATTGCCCGCCTTCGTAACGTCTGCGCTGTGAATTACGCATCAGTACAAATTGAAGTTGTATTCCAACTGAGCGTAGGTAGAGACTTGATGCCCATTCTTCGACGCGGGAATGAACTTGATCGATTTGGCAGCCGCGATGGCCCGCTCAGTCAAGCCGTAAGACAAGCCGGACACCACATGAATGTTGGTCACCTGCCCGCTCGAAGAAAATACGGCTCGGATAACTACCACTCCCGTGACCTGGTTCTTCCGCGCTTCCTCTGTGTATTGCGGCTCAGGTTTCGAGAGCACGCGGGCCCTTACGTCTACGTCCTTGTTATTGAAAATGCCGGAGTAATCGCCGCCACCGCCACCACCGCCGGGGCCGCCGCCGCCTTCGCGACGATCGCCGCCGCCCATATTTCCACCGTTACCTGGGCCGTAGCCCCCACCGGTTCCCGGACCCATGCCGCCACCTACTCCATTGCCCATGCCGTTGCCCGTGCCCGGGCCGGATGATGGCGTCATGTTCTTCGATTCACGAAGACCGTAATTCAAGTTTCGCGGATCAGGAGGATTAAGAGCCGGATCGAGATCGAGAGTTGCGGGCATCGGCAGCACTGGATTCTTAATCACTGGTGGATGCGGATCCGGAGCCACGACTTGCGGAATCGTCAGACTTGATTGAGGAGTCTTTCCGAAAGAAGCTTCCATCTGCTCTTCACGGCCACCGCCACCACCACCGCCGGCCTTTTCCGGTTTTGGCTTGCTGCCGCCACCGTTGCCCTTGTCAAATCCCGCGGTGCCTTTATCAGGTGTCGGCTGCGCCTCCGGAATGTCGATGATTTGCGAAACCATCTCCTGTTCTTCCGCCGCCTGCGCTTTCGCGAGGGCCCGTTGTTGCAGCATCACATAGCCGAAGTAGGCGCCAATACAACCGAAGACAATCACGAAAGCAGCAACGATGCCCGACAACACATTCCGGGAATCGGAGGGTGGCGCGCCCATTACTGCAGCGCTGCTATCGCGATTCAACCAGGTAGCAAAGATGCCGATGAGACCGAGAAATGCAATCACGGCGAATATCACCTGGGTTGTTCGTGAAATGCCGGCGGACTGCGTGCGGTCGAGAATAATAATTCCGACGACCAGAGCAGCCAATCCGAAAAGCGAGATTAGCATCGCCAGGGCGACGTCACGATTACCGAAAAACCGTCCAATCATCTGTCCGTAGCCGCGTATCGAGCGGGCAATGAAGCCGGCGGGATTGCGCTTGAATTCCGGCCAGGTCAGGCGATATTCCTCAGCCACGCCACTCAACTCGCTGGCCAGCCGCGAAACCAGTCCCTTATCTTCCAGAATCGTTAAGTGATATTCGCCAATCATCGTTCCGGCTGAGGCGGTTGCCGCGGCCCGACTTGAATTCGACGGCCTGCGCGCAGGTCGGCCTAAATTCAAGCTTGTTATCGGGGAGTGGGCATAAACGGGATCCGGTGTCGAGCTCTCATAAGCAACAGTCTCGGCGACCGGATATGAGGCCTCGATTTCCGGAGATGGCTGTGTCTGCACAGGCTCAGGTGAAACCGCAGCCAGCGGCGACCCGTCTACTGGACAAAAACTAAATCTATCGGCGAATTGTTCGTGGCATGTACTGCAAACTTTCATTGTAACTACCTCGCTACCCCGCTCGGGTTGAAGTGCCGGACGCAATCGCGCCGCGTCACTCATCATTTGATGATACGCAGCCGTCACGCGATCGTCTAGTGATTGTGAGGGATCAGGAGCGCGCCAGCGCGCCAGCAGACTGTGAAGTTCCTCATCCTTTAAGAAATGCGCGTCTGAATTACTCATATTACCCAACTCTTAATTTCCGATTTCCCAGAGCAAACTTCCTAAAACTTGCCTGGTTTTGAATTTCCAATTCTCAATGCGACCTGAGCCGAGCGCCAAAATGATCTTCTACTCTGGCAGTTTCTGCGTCCACCCGAAAATAGTCGGTCAGTCGCTGGCGCATTGTTTCACGGGCCCGGAACAGCCGGCTCTTGACGGTGCCCACGTCCGTCCCGACAACCGCGGCGATTTCGGCGAGCGAAAGCTCTTCGTACTCGAAAAGAACCAGTGCTTCCCGCTGCAGCGGCGCCAGACCGGCAATCGCCTTTTCAATCTGCGACGAGAGCTCGCTATCAAGCACCTGTCGCATCGGACCATCACTATTTGAACTCGAGGGCTGCTCTGAAAGCTCGTCAAAAGCGGTCGCCCGAGAGAAATAGTTGAACTGTTTGAGCGCCAGGTTGCGCGCCGCCGCGTAAAGATATGTTCGCAGCGAGGCGCGTTCCGGATCGTACCGGCCGGGCTCTCTTATCAAACTCAGAAAGCAGTCGTGAGTGACGTCTTCGGCGGCTTCGACCGAACCGATCAGCCGGTAAGCGAATCGGAAAATCCCATCACGGTAACGCTCATACAGGATTTGAAAGGCTGTTTCGTCTCCGCTTGCCGCTTGTTGCAGCAGCCGTTCGTCTGTTATCTGCTCAGCCAATCAAGGCACTCGATCCTGTAGGAACTGGCTTCCTACTGTTATTACTTTCAAACGCCAAAAAGTTACGGATTTTTTTCGCCGCTCAATCGGGGGCCGCTCAGCCTTAATCATTATACTACTCGGCGGCTTGGTTCAGGCAGAGCGAAGTACGACCCCGGTCCGCTTTCGTACGCGAGGTTGGATGCCTTGATCGGCCAACAGGTTGACGCCTTTCTGCACGACATCTAAACTCTTTTTTGCCGCATCCTAACTGGCCTTTTTCAGGGCTTGCCCGACTTGACCGATAGGACCAGCGCCCGGTCAGTTTTGTCGCTGGAGTTCCACAAACGACACGCAATTCTCTTATGTTCCGTTCGCATCGCATTCGTTCCGCACTATTTCGGCTGCTTTTTCTGCCGTTGGCACTCGCGGGCATTGCCCTCAGCGGCTACAGTCAATCGCTGCCAGAACCGAGCCGCGAACAATTGTTAAATCGTCTGAATGTGCTCCTGGTGCAGAGAAGTGGCGACCCAAACGTTTTCCTGAAGCTGCGCGTGCACAGCGGCGCCGCCTTTGATCTTGCCGGCAAGGGCGGAACGATGGCTTTGCTTGGGGACATATTTTTCCCCGACCCATCAACCCGCGAATATGTGGCAGAGCAATTAGGCGGGCGACTGGAAGTTACGACAGATTATGACGCAATCGATATAACAATCTCCGGCAAAGCGAACGAGTTCGAGCGATTGGTTGAGTTCTTACGCGCGGCCCTCGTAACAACTCAAGTGAGCCCCGAGAATGTCACGGCGGCGCGCGATGCGAGGATTAAGCAGTTGAACGCAACGCCTCGGACGCCTGCCCAGATCGCCGACGAAGCTGTAGCCGCGCGTTTGTTTGGGCGCTTTCCTTACGGACATCCGACCGGTGGCTCGCTTGAAACGATTACGAAAGTCGATCGCGCCGACCTGTTACTTGCCCGGGAGCGTTTTCTCAACCCGAACATATCGACGCTTGTAGTAATCGGTGGCATCGAAAAATCACGCGCCATGCGAGCGTTGCGCCAGCTCCTCGGGCAATGGCGGATGGGCGACTCTATCGTTCCCGCCACCTTTCGGCCACCCGATGCTCCTGACGCGCGGGTCTTGATTATTAATCAGACCAATACGACGAATGCCGAGGTTCGCCTGGCCGTGCGCGGCCTGGCCCGCTCGGACCGCGACTACGCAGCAGCCAGGCTGCTTACATTGATTGCACGCGACCGCTGGCGCTCAGCGACGGCCGAGACTTCGGGCAGCTTTGTGCGACATGAAACACACGTCTTGCCGGGTATGTTCCTATTCGGAGCTTCGGCCCCATCCGCGGCGACGGCAAAGGTCCTGTCCGCCGGTCGTGATTTGATCGCTTCCCTGGTGAACACTCCCCCGTCACAAACTGAAATTGAACGCGCGCGCGCTGAGGTCCTGGCAGATCTCGGCCGCAGCAGTTCGCAACCTGAATCAATTGCTGATGCCTGGCTCGATAATGAAAGTTACAAGCTCGCCTCGTTCAGCGATCAGGTAAACGCGGTTCGAAATGTGTCCCCTGCCGATGTGCAACGGATCAGCATTCGGCTTTTCAAGAGCGCAAATGTGGCCAGCGTCGTGGTGGGAAATTCTGAGCAACTCAAAGCAAGTCTGGGATCGAATATAGAACTGCCGCCACCGTCGGTGCCGGTTTCTGTCACACCTCCAACGAAACCCTAATAGATTGCAAATCGATCGCAAGCCGCCTGCAACCATCGGCCTAACGCCATGGGATTAACTGTTCCCGAGAAGAATTTGACTGAGGATCACGCTCGGCGGGTGCGCGAAATGTTCGCGCAAATCTCCCCGAGATACGACTTTTTGAATCGTCTCCTGTCGCTGAACATCGACAAGAGATGGCGTCGAGCGGTAACCAGGAAACTGCGCCCCATTGTGCAGGAGAGTGCGCAGCTTCTAGATGTCGCGTGCGGCACAGGGGACCTGAGCATTGAGTTATTTGACAATCTGCGCACGCAGGTTATTGGATTGGACTTCTGCCGTCCGATGCTTACGCTCGCGGCGCGGAAAGCTCCAGAGATTGTTTTTATTGAAGGCGACGCGCTGCGACTACCGTTCGCCGACGCTTCCTTCGACGCGCTGACGATCGCCTTCGGTCTACGTAACCTGGCAAGCGTAGATGCAGGTCTGAAAGAGTTACGGCGGATTCTCAAGCCGGGTGGGTGGATCGCGATTCTCGAGTTTTCGAAGCCGGTCGCCCCGGGCTTTCGCAGGTTGTTTGATTTTTACATGCGGAGCGTGTTGCCACGCGTCGGCGCATGGTTTAGCGGATCGCGCACCGCTTATAAATACTTGCCTGATTCTGTCGCGCGTTTCTTAGATCAGGACCAGCTCGCCGCAATGATGCGCGACGCTGGATTTGCGCAAGTGAGCTTTGAGAATTTGACCGGCGGTATTGCGGCGCTGCACACAGGGCAGCGCTAAGTTCACGCCCCAGCAGATTGGTTGCAACGCACAAGGCGTTTGAAATGCAGCCAAGAAAGCGTAGTCCGAGGGGCTCGTCTCACTGGTTGGGTGCGGTTGTCGGGGCCGCGCCTGATTCGGTCGAGAACGGGTCCCTGACTACGTTTTATCTTTTCCACAACTCCTCATCCTGATAGCTGCGCATTTCGCGATCTGTTATCATCCGCTCGCGTGCGCCTCCACTTTCGAAAAAGACTTTTTTGATCGCAGATGAAGCTAAAAGCGCTTGGACTACTGCGCCGCGCCGGACTTTTAGTGCTCGTGGTGTGGACAGTCGTCTCGCTCGTTACCTTGCTGATTGAGCTGGTACCAGGGGACCCGGCAGTCGCAGTTCTTGGTGATCAAGCCACACCTGAGCAGTTGGCGCAATTTCGGGCCAAACACGGCCTTGATCGGCCACCATTCTTTTTCGGACTCCCGCAGGACAGCGAAGGCCGACGCCACTTTCGCTGGTATGGTCTCGATAATCGGTACACCGATTACTGGGTCGCAATTCTGCACGGCGATTTTGGCCGCTCTTTCCGCACCGATCAACCCGTAGTCGACTTAATTCTCGAAAGATATCCAGCCACGATTGAGCTTGCGGTCGCGGCGATGCTAATTGCTGTGAGCATCGCGATTCCACTGGGAGTCATCGCCGGAAGAAATCGAGGTTCGCTGACGGATAATGCGCTATCGGTAGTCGCGCTTATCGGTATCAGTTTGCCCGGATTCGTGATTGGACCGATGCTGGTCTACGTGTTCGCGGTGAAACTCGGCTGGCTTGCTCCGTCGGGACGGTTTGATTGGAGTGACATAATCCTTCCCGCTTTCACACTCGGCGCTGCGTTGTCGGCAATTCTTACCCGCATGGTGCGATCTTCCGTGATCGAGGAGCTTACTGAAGGTTATGTGCGTACCGCGCGCGCGAAAGGCTTAAGCGAAAGGACCGTCGTTTACAAACACGTTCTAAAAAACGGTTTGATTCCGGTGGTGACGGTTTTAGGATTGCAGCTGGGCATTTTGCTGGCTGGCGCCATTATAACGGAAAAAATTTTTGGCTGGCCCGGGTTGGGTCTGCTACTGGTAGAAGACGGGATTGCCAAAAGGGATTATCGAGTGGTTCAGGGCTGCGTGCTGGCCATCAGCACAACCTATATTCTGGCGAACTTGCTAACCGACATGATCTATGGCTGGCTCGATCCGAGGATCAGGGTTTCATGAAATGGTACAGCATCGCTCGCTATAGCGAGCGGGTAACGGAACGTGAGTCCCGCTTTCTACCGTAAACGGTTCTGTACCGTTCCAGTATCCCGGTTGCTGATATGAATCGATTAGGCATCATCGGCACCGTAATCGTTATCGCCTTTGTTCTGGTGGCGCTGTTTGCGCCGTGGATCGCGACCCAGGACGTCGGCGCGACCAATTTGTCTATTCGCTACATGGGTCCGACAGCCGCGCACTGGTTTGGCACCGACTCGACGGGCCGCGACATTTTTTCGCGAGTCGTTTTCGGCGCTCGGATTTCACTCGAAGTTGGAATAGTTGTAGTCGCAGTTTCGGCAGTCGTGGGAACGATCATCGGAGCGATTGCCGGATTCTATGGCGGATGGGTCGATCGAGTCCTGTCCGGCTATCTTTTTAACGTCTTTCTCGCTTTTCCCGGTTTGCTTCTGGCAATTGCGTTGGTAGCTTTTCTGGGCGCCGGGCTGAACAAATTAATCTTTGCCCTATGCATTATCGGCTGGGTTGGATATGCGCGATTGATTCGTGCCCAGGTCCTGAAAGTTCGCGAATATGATTTTGTCCAGGCGGCACGGGCGCTGGGCGCGGGCGATCTGCGCATTCTGTTCGTCCATATCCTGCCAAACGCGATTCAACCGCTGATCGTGCAAGCGAGCCTGGGAATGGCCGGCGCCGTCCTGTCCGAAGCATCTCTTTCATTTCTCGGATTAGGCGTGCCGCCGCCGGCGCCTTCATGGGGAGTAATGATAGAAGAAGCGCGCGATCTATCCACTTTGCAAGCCGCTCCTCACGCGCTGATTTTCCCAGGCCTGGCGATCGCGCTCACCGTTCTGGCTTTCAACTTCATCGGCGATGGGTTGCGAGAATATCTCGATCCGCGCCAGCGGGCGAGATGACCCGTCGGGCCCAGGAATAGATGTCCAACAACTCAGTCGCCATATCAATCGATCGCCTTTCAAAGACCTATCCGGTTTCGTTCCTGCGATTGAAGAAAGCCTTTCGTCGCAAATTCAAACCGCCGGTTGACGCGCTGCGCGACGTGTCGCTCAAAATAGGCGCCGGCGAGATTTTCGGCTTGATCGGCCCTAATGGCGCCGGGAAAACGACACTTACCAAGATCATTGCAACTCTGGTTCAGCCCACCACAGGTACAGTGACCGTAAAGGGCTTTGACAGCGTCAGCGAAGATGAGCAGGTCCGTCGCAATCTCGGACTGGCCAGCGCCGAAGAAAGAAGTTTCTATTGGCGCTTGACCGCCGAACAAAACCTCTTGTTTTTTTCCCGGCTCTACGGGCTCAGCGAAACGAGCGCGAAACAAAGAATCAGAGAGCTCTTCGCGCTGTTTGAGCTCGAGGAACTTGGCAAGCGACGTTTCGCCGAGCTATCCACGGGAAACAAGCAGCGGCTGGCCGTCGCGCGAGCAATGTTGGCCCGCCCGCCCGTTCTCTTGCTGGATGAGCCGACGCGTTCGCTGGATCCGATCGCGGCAGCGCGAATGCGCGCAACGATCAAGGCGCTGGCGCAAGATGACGCGCAGCGCGTCACCGTCTTCTTTACTTCACATAACCTGGCCGAGGTGGAAGAACTTTGTGACCGCGTTGCAATCATCAGCAAGGGCGCAATTCGCGCGATCGACACGCCGCGCAATCTGCAGGCTCAGCACACGGAAAAGGAGCAGGTCACGATTACTTTCGACGGGGTTCGAGTCGCCGATGTCGAACTGGCGCTGGCGCGGGCTTTCAGTGATCGCTTCTTCAGGGTGGAGCAAAACCAAACGTCCGGCGAAGGCGATTTGAAATTTACCCGCGAAGTTAACGACGAGATGCTCAACAACGTCCTGCGCGTCTTACAACAGAGCGGTGCAATCGTTCGCGCGGTGGAGACGCAACGCGCAACTTTGCTGGACGTGCTCGAAAGATACGAGAAGTTTCAGAACCCCGAGCAGTAGCGAGTGGGTTGCGAAGTTCAACCTGGGTCTGACACCCGGTGGCGCTCCGCCGAGATAATTTCCAATCCTATGATCATATTCCTTCGACGAATCGGGGCTTTTGTCGCGCGCGACTGGCGCGTGACCGTCAGCTACCGAATGCAATTCTTCCTGCGCGTTCTTTCAATTCTGATCGTCGTAACGACACTATTCTTCGTCTCTAAGATCTTCGTCGGTTTTGCGGATCCGCGTTTCAGTCAATGGACGGATCCGCTGGCGGCGTGGCTTACCGGCCTGGCTGTGCTCAATTACTTCATGACCGGCTTTTCGAGTTTGGCGAACTCCATTCGTCAGGAGCAAATGCAGGGGACCTTGGAAGCGGTGCTGATGACACCAATCAGCGTGCCGACGGTCATCGTGGCCAGCTCAGCCTGGGATTTTGTCGAGGCGACACTCTACGCATCTCTTTATCTGGTATTTGGTTGGTTGTTATTCGATGTTCACTATCGCGGCAGTTTTTTGCTGGCACTGCTTTTTCTTCTTCTCACAACATTTGTATTGGCATGTCTGGGAATCCTCTCGGCAAGTTTTGCGATGGTTTTCAAGCGCGGCGATCCGTTCGGGATTTTTCTCGGCACGGGTTCGGCACTCTTCTCAGGAGTCTTTTTTCCGACCCAATTGATCTCGCAATACGCGGGTACCGGAATTAGCAGCATTTCCCGGATTCTGCCGCCCACTTATGGTTTGGACGGAATTCGCCGGGTCTTGATTGAAGGCGAGGGACTAAGCCAGGTTCGCGAGCCGCTACTAACCCTGCTGCTCTTTCTGGTAATACTGCTTCCGTTTTCGCTGTGGGTTTTCGGGCGGGCAGTCCGACGCGCGAAACGCGAAGGCAGTTTGATTCAATACTGATATTGCTGATCGTGTTGTCGCCCGAGCAACGCTGCTAGTGCAAAAGCTGAATCACACGTGAGCGCCTACTTGATAGCTGATAGCGACCCACATCGACGCCCAGGCAAAACCGCTGATAAGATTTAGCGTGCTGTATTTTTTCGCCGGCATGCCCGCGGTGGCGCAAACCAATGGAATCGAGATACGAAATCCCGCGGCGAAACGCGAAAGCAAGACCGCCACCGTCGCGTGGCGCAATACGAATTTCTGAATCTTCGGATACCACCTGGACAGCCGCTTTGATTTCTTGATTGCCCAGGCGGCGCGCTCATGGGCGGCATAAAAATAGATCTGATCCCCCGCCGAACCGCCAATCGCGGCGGCCAGAATAGTCAGTCGCCAATCCAACAAACCCGCACCACACATAACTCCGGCGGCGATCAAGGTCGCTTCGCCTTCCAGAAACGCCGCGATCAATACTGCGAAATAGCCGTATTTCGGCAGAAGCCGGAAAAAGACATTCGGCTGATCGAACGCGATACTTAATGCGATGCACGAGCTGATCGATCTGAGAAGTAAAACTGTCATGAATAAAGTGCGAAGGGTTGGTTCTTAGGTCATTGCGGCAATCACGCGGGCTGGCTTCGCGCAATAATGTCAGATGAGTTTCCCGAGACGTTGCTATCGAGTGGCCTTAAGTCATTCGTCACCTCGCGCACCACTCTCAGCACTCGTTCGATATCGAAATCGCAGAGTCGCGAATAAACAGGAAGTTGCAGCGCCCGGTTAGTCTGTTCAGCGCCCGAGCACGACGCGGCAAATTTCTCGAACAACGGCATTGTCGAGCACACATCAACGTGCGTGGTTTCGAAGTCAACTCCACGACGAATAGCGCGGCGACCGGCCCGCTCGGGATCGGAAATGTAGACGCAGTATTGATAGTAAACATGCTCTGCGCCGTCGATGACTTTCGGTGTAAGGACGGAATGGGAATCAGCTAAGCCGCGCGTGAGCGTAAGTGCGTGCGCCCGAGAACGGGCATTAAACTTGTCCAGGTTTGCCAGCGCTCGCAGGCCCAATATTGCTTGAGCATTTGAGTAGCGCCGATGGTAAGACTTGGGAAATGGCTGCAGTGATCTGATTTCTTCCCAGACGAATCGCGACAGATCATAATGCCCAAAGACCGAAGCAATTGCCTGCATCGGGAAACCCCAGAACGTAAATCCCCTCGGACTAACGAGTGCGCGCGCGGCGAATCCCGTTCCGAAACGTTTCAAAAGTTCCGCAGCGCTTTGCGGTGGTTCGCTCGACGCGAGGTCGCGAATACGCGCAGCGACCGAAGCGTCGTTCGTTACCGCCATTCCACCGCCATAGGTGTTGATGCCTTTAAGCATCTGGAAGCTGAATATCGAAGCCGCGCCAAACGTGCCCACCAGCCGCCCGCGATAGCGGGCTCCTGCGGCCTGTGCGCAGTCTTCAATAACGACAAGATTATGCTTCTCAGCGATTGGCAGAATTGCGTTCATGTCGCATGGTTGGCCGTACAGATGTGTCGGGACAATGGCCCTCGTACGTGCAGTTACGCGCGCTTCGATTTTTTCGGGATCGATATTGAAGGTTAATGGGTCGACGTCGACAAAAACCGGCTTGAGTCCGGTATGACGAGCAATCTCTGGTATGACCCAAAAGGTCAGTGCAGGAAAAATTACTTCGCTGCCCGGTTCAAGATCCAACGCACGCAGGATGTAATAAAACGCCATGCGGCCGTACGAGGTCGCACTAGCGTGAACGGCTCCATGATATTCCGCAAAGCGACGTTCGTATTCGGCAATGGCCGGCCCTTCCAGAGCTTCGCCACGGCGAAAAGCTGATATCACCTCGTGTTCATCACCAGGAATCGAGCGCACCCCATAACGCGCAATCGTTCGCATCATATTACTTCGGCGACTTCTCTTTCAGCCATCCACGGGCGGTCATTCTTGTCTTGCCTGCGCCAGATCCAGTCGTCGGCCTTCTTGACCCAGCGCAGGTGCGAATACTTGTGCAAGCCGAACGTATTCAATACCTGTGACGGGCGTAACATTGAACGCGAGAAAGCCATTCCCAACAGCAATCGCCCGCGACGTGGCGTCAGTACCGGATGATTAAAAGTAAGTGTATAGCCGTCAAACTTTTGCCAATCTGTTTCGAAAATCAGCGGTTTGAGTTGTTTGAATTGCGGCGTACCGGGATACGGTGTCAGGATCTTGAAATTTGTGTAGGTCGTGTCGAGTTCCACGGAAAAGCGAATGGTGTCTCGAATACTTTCCTCCGTGTCCTGCAGGAAGCCGATGACGTAAAAAGCCGTGGTGGCAACGCCGAGTTCCCAACACAGATTGATCATGTTTCGCATGTGATCGTGAGAAATAAACCGCCGCGCGACTGTTTTCAAAATGATTGGATCGGGATTTTCCACACCGAACGAGATTTCGCGCAGGCCGGCGGCGTGCATGGCGCGAATCAGTTCTTCGTCAAGATCGTCCATGCGCGTTTCGCATTCAAATGACAGGTTCAACTTAAGGCGGCGAATCTCTTCGGTAATGCGAAAGCAGCGTTCGCGGTCAAGGGTAAAAAGCGGATCACGAATGACGATGTGAACCTCGTGATAGCGGGCTGCCAATTCTTCCATCTCCGCGATAACATTTTCAACGCTGCGGGCGCGAAAACTCGCGGTGATACGATGCGGACAGTACGTGCAGTGCTCGGGACAACTCCGGCTGGTTAACATCGGGACCGCACGAATAAAGCCCAATTTATCTTTGCTTGAATATCCGAAGCGGCTGGTTCCTGTCAGGTCCCAGCGCGGGAATGGCAGACTGTCAAGGTCGTTGATCGCGGGACTTATCATCGAGCCGCTCGCGTTTGCTCCAGCCGCAATCTGGAGCGCGGCCGCATCGGGCTCGCCCTGTATAACAAAATCACCGTAACCTGCGAAAAGTTCCGGCAAGTGAGTCGCTGGCGTGCCGAAAAAACCCACCTTCATTCCGCGCGATCGCGCCGCGAGCGCCCACTCGCGTTCGTGTCTGTAATCGACCAGAGAAGTTAGAACCAGGCCGAGGTCGCCTTCAATTCTCTTGTCGTCGCGCGTGACCACGACCTCGTGTCCCGCTCGAGCAAAAATTGAGGCAAGGTAGCCGACGGTAATGCTGGGAACGTTGTAGAAGACTCGTCTTAATACCAGGGCGATACGAGTCGCTGTGGAATAACCGTGAAATCGTGAACCGTAACCGCCAGCTATTGTGTCCTTGTTGACGAACCCCCCTCGTCCTTTCAAATCGGCGATAATAATACGTGCCACTTTGACCTCCTGTGGCGCTATGAAATTTTATGAATAAATCCGTTATCATGACTGGCTGTTGCTGAGAAATTCCCATTTCGGTCCAGTTGACAGTTGATTTATGTGTAACGAACTGAATGGCGGTAAGGTTAGCAAAAGCTTCTCAGGACAACAAGCGTCTAAAGCTGCTCAGAAGGATCCTGGTCTTTGGCGAGGCTACGGGAATATCGGCTAAACGGTGGTTCTGGTAAAGTCTTCGACTTTTCCTCAAATTCACTCTAACATCGCGCAAATGTGGCGTTGGACTAAGTACGTTCTCTACGCAATCGTAGGCATTGGCCTCGGGGGGCTGGCCTTTGAAGCCGTCACCTTCCCGCGGGTCGCCACCCTGCGCGACGCAAACCCTGCTTCCACCTCCATGATTGAAACGCGGGCGCGCGATGCTCGCGACAGCGGCGCATCTCCGAAGCGGGTGCAAATCTGGGTGCCGCTTGAAAGAATCTCACCAAACTTGCAACGCGCCGTGCTGGCGGGCGAAGACACAAACTTTGCCTCGCATCATGGTTTCGATTACGAAGCCATTCAGCGGGCCTGGGAGCAGGCGCAGAAAGAAGCAGACAAGGAAGCAAAGCAGGAAGGCGATCAGGAGAGTTGGATTCCCAATTTGCCGGATTTCAAACGCGGGGCGTCGACGATCACCCAGCAGCTGGCCAAGAACCTTTACCTATCGAGCGAGCGCTCGTTTATGCGCAAGGGTCAGGAAGCGATCATTACCTACTTTCTCGAGCGCGAGCTGACGAAGCGTCGCATTCTCGAACTCTATCTGAACGTCATCGAATGGGGCGACGGAATCTACGGTGCTGAAGCGGCGTCTCAATATTACTTTCATAAACCGTCGGCGAACCTTAATGTGCGCGAAGCGGCATTTCTATCGGCGATGATTCCAAACCCGCGCACCGTTTTCAATCCGCAAGTGAATCCCAAACGCGTCGCGCGGCGCCAGCGCGTAATCCTGCGGCTGATGCCAACCGTGAAGATGCCGCCCGGGACTGGCTAATCTTGCCATGCACAATCGGCAGTGCTAGAGTCGCACTCCCAAATCACGCCAGAACAGGTTGGGTCGGAGAAAAATCAATCGGAGGAGGCTTCATGAGGTTAGCTCTGTTACTGGCCGTTGCGATCATTATCATCGGGGGCATCGTATTCCTGGTGCGACGCGGCAGATAAAGTCTTCTTAAGACCAAAACGCGCTTTACCTTTCCGCCTGATCGGACCTGCCGACGACTGCGCCCACTCCTCCCTAAGCTAAGGACGGTGTTATATGGGCAAATGCACGATCAATTTCGATTCGATAGAAATTCAGAACAAGAAGAGTGATTCGGATCACGCCGACAACGACTGGCTCAGTATCGTCTTTTATGCCAACGAAGGCGAAGTTTATCGCGACACCATTCCCCTTCGGAACTTGAGTGGCTCCCAGGTCATCAACAGTGGCGACTTTATCACACCCTTTCAAACGTGGTGTGATTGTGATGACAAGAGTTTTGTTACCGCTGTGTATGCGATAACTAATCTCGGCAGTTGTGATTGGGACGATCAGGCCGAAGCAGCGACGAAAATCACCGGCGAGATCGCAAAGGTTTGTGCCGATATCTACCTGCAGGCGGCGAAACTTGTCCTGGAGGCAGCAAGCGCGGACTTTGGAGGACAGATTGGAGCAGGCATTGCTCAGTTGATAGGCCCGTTCTATGACCTCCTGGAAAAAAAGATTGTCGAACTAGTTGGTATTACATTTGAGAAAGTGATCGCGCCAATCGTCGCTGCTATTGCGGGTGAGGCGGCAAACCTTCTCGGACATCCTGATTGTAACGGTGAAGTGATGCACGACGTCGCGACGTTCTGGCCTGGAGTTGTTAACGATCAAAGCTATTCGAAGACTTACGAAGGCCCACAGAAAAACAGCTATTGCGGTATGGCGCCTCACACGAAAATAGATCTGCACAAGTACCGGGAACTAGACCTTTTTGTTGGCGAGTTCGGGCCAGTTATTCAGCCCGATCAGAATGAACTGGCCATTCGAGAGTTTCGACAGCGGGCGCGCGTGGCCGTCCAGGAGGGCTTTGTGGGCGGCTTCCCTAACTTTTACTACGCGAGCTATGGACCTCGGAATGTAGGTCAAACCATATTCCTGAAACATAGGTGTGCGGAATTGCATAACGTGGACTCATTGCTTTTGGGAGAGCCGGATCAAAACGATTTTGCCGCGATGATGCGGGCGGCAAATGATTACGCTTTGCGTCATGATTTCGTGGGTGGCTATCCAACCTTTCTAGCCGATCAGGAAGTCTCAATCTCACGATCTGAAAATCCTATGTCGAGACTCGCTACCGAAGTGGGCGGCCCGAATGAAACCGGCGGCATGTCACGGCTCAAGGCCCCGCGCCAGCTACCGTGGTCGAACACCAACCTGCGGTTGCAGGTTGATCAAAGAATTATCTGTGGTATCGTCGTGATCAAAAAAGGCTACGGCGAACTGCGCGATGTCCTCCGGTTGCAGTTAGCTAATGCGCCGCCTAACAACATCGGTGCCAGATTCCGCGCTGCTCAGGATTACGCCATCGCCAACGGCTTTGTGGGAGCGTTTCCAAACTTTTATCAACACGGCTCGGGTTTCACAACGATGTGCGGCACGATCCTGGTGAGCAAGGCAGCCGGCGTGCGCAGAGATGTTCTACAGTCGTGGGGTCCGAACTGAGAATTCCGGTAGCTCGTTTTCCATGCTGTCGCACGAATACGCGGCTGCACCAACCACTGACGTGCCCACGACTTTTGAAGACATCGTCGCTGCGCGGGAGTTTATCTCGCAAATACCTGCCGAAGGCGCCACACTGGCGCGGAGCGACCAATTGTTGGAACTGCTTGACTGCGATTACTATATCAAGGCTTGAAAACCTGCAACCTACCGGCGTTTAAAGTCCGCGGCGGAATTAATCTTATCGGTGGGATTGTCTCACCTTTTCCGCGCACGGAGAGGAGGCCGCGGAAAGAGGATGACCGCGTTCGCAAGCGCCACCCACAGCCCCTCCCCTCAGTGAGGGGAGAATGAGGATGATTGTTCCAACCTCCTGACCCCATCACCGAATCCAACCTTTCTATGTCTCCGGTTCGAAAACTTTCAGATGACGCGATTGTTATTCGACTGGCTCAGCGCGAAGACGCTGAGGCGCTCGCCTCCGTGCTTTATGATTCATTCATCGAGTTCAGGCACTTGTACACCGCTGCCGGATTCGCGGCAACAGCGCTTGCAGCCGAACAGATCGTCCTCCGCATTAACGAAGGTCCGGTATGGGTTGCACTTCTGGACGAAGCGACCATCGGTACCGTTTCAGCGGTAGCGAAAGACAAAGCGCTGTATGTACGGGGCATGGCCGTGCTCCCGGCGGCAAGAGGAAAACGCGCCGGTAGTATTCTCTTGGAAACTGTTGAAGGTTATGCAGCCGCGCATAACTTCAAACGGCTGTTCCTGAGCACGACGCCATTTCTCGATCGCGCGATTCGTCTATACCAGGACGCCGGCTTTCGCCGCATCGCCGAAGGTCCGGAAGATCTATTCGGCACCCCATTGTTTACCATGGAAAAACTCCTAACCGCCGCTCGTGAACAGAAGGTTTAGTTCCAGCCGCAAAAATCCTATAGTCGTGATTCACGTTCTCCGGTAATCTGTCGCGCAATGAGAGTTTGGAAATCTTTGCTGCAAACGGCAATACACACGCCATCGCCGCATAACGTCCAACCATGGCGCGTCCGAATTCTTTCGGACGAGAGCGCGGACTTGTTGATCGAGAAGCGCCGCACCCTGCCAAAGGAAGACCACACCGGAAGTTTCATCATTCTTACCATGGGCATGTTTATTGAAGCGCTGACGATACTGGCGGGCCACAGACAAATAAGCCTGGATTACGAGTTGTATCAGCCTCCATCGCAGTTTACTCCTGAACAGATCGGCAAGGCGCAAGAAGATTTGCTGCCCTTTGCGAAGTTGCATCTAAAGCGGAACCGCGATGGAGATGAGTCAACCGAGAACGCCAGTTCCGCTCGGTACGAAGAATCGTTATTTTTTACTCGACGCACATCGCGCATCTCGCTGCTGCCAAAACCTGTACCGGCAGAAGATGCGCAAGCTCTGCGCAGTCTGGCGCGAGAATACAAGCAAAGATACGAGCAGATAACTTCGCCGGAACTGATTGAATCAATTCTCGAAAAAAACATAGATGCGCTTTTTGAGGATCTCAACACACCGCCCTACCACGATGAGATCGCCGAATGGTTTCGTTTTACCGACCGCGCTTCCCGGCAGGCGCGCGACGGTCTCGATTATCGCTGCATGAATAGTTCGCGGCTGTCCTTCTGGTTGGTGGCCCGCTTTCCGCGGCTGCTGCAATTTTCAATGAGCCGGCCAATGCTGAAAAAGATTTATCGCCGGCAGCTTGGTCTCGTGCCGAGCATCGGCATGCTTGCCGGTCCTTTCTGGGAGCCTGAGGATGCTTTCAAGACCGGACGCTTTCTGATGCGCTTCTGGCTGGAACTCGCCAGACGCAATCTCTACCTCCACCCGTACGGCAATCTGGTAACGAACCAGCGAGCCGCTGATTGGTGCCGCGAAAGTCTTGGAGTGTCCGGGATTTGGCTGATTTTCAAGATTGGTTTTTCCGCGGTGCCGCCGAAAAGTTACCGCCGCAGCGTCGAGGAGGTGCTGGTTGATTGATCGCCTGGTGACCGGAGCCACGCTTTGGTTGTTGTGGATCATTCGCCGGGTCATTAGTCTGGACCGGCGCGCCTATATGCTCCTTAGCGCCGGCGCGCTCCAGCCCCTGCTCAAAAGAATCGGACTGCTGCGAGCACGCGCCGTCTATTTGAAAGCCAGCAAGGATTGTCCGGCCTATCGTTCGTTTCTCGAGACTGAAGAGTATCGCGAGAAGAGAGGTTGGACCCTTTCGGATTTGCCGATCACCACCAAAGAAAATTATGTCAGAAAATATGCCATCGCCGATCGCTGCTATCACGGGAAGCTACCTGCGGCCGGCGTGGTGATCGATGAATCGTCGGGTTCATCGGGAGTGCCGAATAATTGGGTGCGGAGCGCTGAAGAGCGCGAAGACGTCAAACGAATTCTGCAACTCAATTATCAGCTCATCTACCATGACAGCGGATGCATCCTGCTGAACTGCTTCGCTCTGGGTCCGTGGGCAACCGGGATGAATGTCTCAATGTCGCTGGTCGACGTCGGGATTCTGAAGTCAATCGGTCCCGATCAAAGGAAGCTGGAAAATACTCTGGAGCTGTTCGGTCGCGACTATCGCTATCTGATTTTTGGTTATCCGCCTTTCATAAAGACATTCGTCGACACGACGCCGCTCGACCTTGAGCGATATCGCATGGATTTGATTGTCGGTGGCGAGGGAATCTCCGAACCCTTGCGCACGCATTTGTTACAGCACTTCCAAAGTGTGATTTCCTCTTACGGCGCTTCCGATCTGGAGATAAATATCGGCGTCGAGACGGACCTGACGATAAAACTGCGACGCTTGTGCATGAAGGACCGCGAACTTTCGCTGGCACTCTTTGGACGCGAAATGCCGCCGATGATTTTTCAGTACAACGCCCTTGATTACATAATTGAGAACACTGCGACGGGAGAACTTCTGTTTACTATCGGAAGGCAAACGAGCGCGGCGCCGAAGCTTCGCTATAATCTGCACGATCTCGGCGGCACGATGACGCACAAGCAACTCGCGCAAAGGCTGACGGCCAAAGGCTTTGAAATTCGTGAACTTGCAAACCCGCAAAGTCGTTTTCCTATTCTGTTCGTCTATGGCCGTAGTGATCTGACGGTCCCATTCTTCGGCGCCAAGGTTTACCCGACGGACATTGAGGAGATAATAAACGCCGATCCAAGCTTGGTGAGACAGATTAACTCGTTTCAAATTGCGAGTTATGAAGACGAAGCGATTAATCGCCGCTTAAAGATCCGACTGGAGACGGCCAAGGACTTGCGCAGTGTGCTGGCACCTCCTGAACTGTTGCATCAGATATTCTTTGAGGGTCTGTGTCGTGTGAATCAGGATTTTCGCGAGGTTACGAAGATGTTTGATCGCAGTTGCGTGGAGATCGAGATTTACGGATTCGAGCAGGGACCCTTCAGCGAACGCGACATCAGGATCAAGAATAAGTACGTGGCGCAGTAAAAAACCGGGCCGGTGCGCGAGCGTCGACCGGCTGGGATTTCTATTCAGCCGAATATGCTTCCCCCAACTTTCGAAGACATCGTTGCGGCGCGCGAATTCATTTCGCCGTATCTGCCCAGGACGCCGCTCGTTCGCATCGACAAAATTTCCGAACTGCTCGGCTGCGACTACTATGCAAAGTTAGAGAACCTGCAACCGACCGGCGCATTCAAAGTGCGCGGCGGAGTGAATCTTGTCGGTAATGACGTCAGCACCGGGAGTGGTAGCGACCGGGTTGATCCGCCAACCCTTATTACTGCCTCCACCGGCAATCATGGCCAATCGATCGCTTATGCCGGCCGGCTCTTCGGCGTGCGCGTGATCATCTATGCGCCCACCGAGAATGTGAACGAATCAAAGATGCAGGCGATGCGCGACCTCGGCGCCGAGGTGCGTCTGCATGGTCGCGACTTTGATGAAGCGCGTTTGGAAGTCGAGCGTTTGGCGCGGGAAGAAGGTTTCCGATACGTTCACTCGGCGAACGAGCCGAAGTTGATTGCCGGCGTCGGCACGATCGGTCTCGAGATTTCCGAAGACCTGCCCGACGTTGATGTGATCATTGCTCCTGCCGGTGGCGGCAGCTGCGTTTCGGGCAACAGTATCGTGGCGCACAAACTGAATCCGCGAGTGCGCGTAATCGCAACTCAATCCGAAGCCGCGCCGGCCCTTTGGCATGCCTGGAGAAATCGTTCACTGGATCCTTATCCAACGATGAGGACCGAACACGAGGGCCTGGCGACTCGCGTTCCTTTCGAACTCACGAACAGGATTCTTTGGGACCTGGCCGCTGATTTTGTTTTGGTCACCGACGACGAGATCAATGAAGCGATTCGCCTGCTCGCGCGCCATGCGAAACAAGTTGCCGAAGGAGCCGGCGCGGCTTCGCTCGCTGCCGCGATCAAACTTCGAGATCACTTACGCCGTAAAAAGGTCGTGGGTGTTCTGACGGGAGGGAACATTGCGCTGGAGCGGTTCGCGAAGTTAATAACGCACTGAAGGCCAAAGCGACAAAGGCCGCGATGTAATGAGTTCAAGGTCAGCTGCATTTCTATCGACTATTTCGATCTACCGGCCGGATCGAACGAGTTACCGACAACGCACATTTAGAGCTGAATTGGCCTGCAATTCCGGATGATTTCCGGCTTCGCCTGCGACGCGAATGCGATTCTGATGAGCAGCTGCACCTGCGTGCGACGATACTTATGTACGACTCAATCTATGGAGATTATTTTAGAGTGATCAGTTAGCAATGATGACATTGAAGGATGTTAATGCAAGCTGCGGTCTTCGCCATTCGCCCTCAGATTGACACTCTGGCTTCATTGGGGTAAACGGTACGATCTTATTTTACAAGTCTCGAGGAGTAAAACCATGAGGAACGACCTCATCCAAGCTGGAAGTCGCAATCAGATACTTCGGCCTGGCTTGTTATCGTTCGCAGCTGCTTTCATTTTCGCGTCGGGCATAGCCGTTTCAGTGCCAGCTCCAAAAAGCAGGGCGGCCGAATCACACTTCGCCACGCTCGACGGTGCCCGCATTCATTACGTCAACTATGGCAAAGGCAGCGAGGCGCTGGTTCTGATTCATGGGTGGACGCAGAATGTGGATGGCTGGCGCGATAACGTGCCGGACTTCGCGAAGCGGAACCGGGTTATTGCGATTGATCTTCCCGGGCATGGTCAGAGCGACAAGCCACAAGTGACCTACGGCATGGAGTATTTTGCGCGCGCGGTTGAGGCGGTGATGCGCGATGCGAAGGTGAAGCGGGCGGTCCTGGCAGGTCACAGCATGGGCACACCGGTAGCTCGTCAGTTCTATCGCAAGTATCCGGAGAAGACTTTGGGGATTGTCATTGTTGACGGTCCGCTACGCCCGTTTGGTGACAAGGCGATGATGGACAAACTGATCGCAGGCTTTCGTGGACCGGGTTACCGGGAAGCTGCCGTCCAGTTGTTAGCGGGGATTAGCGGGCCAAATCTTTCTGCGGGTGCCACAGGACGAATTAAGGCGTCAGCCCTCAATACGCCGCAGCACGTGATCGTGAGCGCGATGGAGGGAATGGCAGATCCTTCAATTTGGGGAGACGACAAAATCAACGTACCGGTGTTAGCCATCATGGCAAAGAATCCATTTTTCGGCCCCGACCTGGAACAGACCTTTCGCGGGATTGCCCCGAACCTGGACTTTCAGATGTGGGAAGGCGTGGGCCATTTCATCATGATGGAGAAGCCGAAAGAGTTTAATGCAGCGGTGCTGGCGTGGCTCGACAAGAATAATTTGCTGAAGAAGTAGTCCGCAGGCGCCGCAGATAACATACGTTCGCCGCGGTAAAAGGTGTTCACCCAAGCCATCGTTCGACCTCCCGCGCCAAACTTTTCTGAAGGCCTGACAACCTCCGGGCTCGGAAAGCCGGATTACCGGCGCGCGCTGCGGCAGCATGATGCTTATTGCGCGGCGCTGGAGCATTGCGGGTTGACGGTCACGAAACTCGAACCCGATGAGCGATATCCGGACTCTTGCTTTGTTGAAGATGCGGCAATAGTAACTCAGCGTGGGGCGGCGCTGACTCGCCCGGGCGCCGCAAGCCGCGTAGGCGAGATTGAACGAATGCGAGGCGCGCTCGCCCAGTTCTTTCCCTCGCTTCGGGAAATTGGCCCCCTGGGAACGCTTGATGGCGGCGATGTCTGTGAAGCCGGCGAGCATTTCTTCATCGGTCTTTCGCAACGGACGAATGAAGAGGGAGCTCGGCAGTTGGCAAAAATACTCTCGTCGTTCGGTTATACGTCCAACGTTGTGGATGTCAAGGGAGTCGATAACATATTGCATCTCAAAAGCGCAGTCGCATATCTCGGCAACAATCGTCTGGTAGTAACGGAAGCGATGGCCCATCGCAGTGAGTTTGCGGGTTACGAATTAGTCAAAGTGAATTCCGGCGAGGAGTATGCAGCGAATTCCGTGCGAGTTAATGAGCACGTTCTGGTTGCGGCTGGTTTCGAGAGCTTCGAAAGGAAGTTAAGACAGCAGGGTTATCAGACAATCGCGCTCGAGATGTCTGAGTTTCAGAAGATGGATGGCGGGTTGAGTTGTTTGTCGCTCAGATTCTAGCTGCGCAAATCACACAGATTTCACGGATTGAAGCCCCAGGCAATTGTACCCATCGCTTGTTGTCCACAGTCGATCGTCCCATTAGAATGGCGCGGATGATTTCAGCTCAAACGGCGCGGCGCGCGGTATGGAAACCCCTTTGGGAATTGCCCGGTCGCGTCGACCTGATCATTTCGCTGGCGCGGCGCGAGTTGGCCGCGCGCTACAAAGGTTCAGTCCTGGGTATTGTGTGGGCCGTGCTGACGCCGATCGTGATGATCGGAATCTTCACTTTCATCTTTGCCGGCATTTTCAAGGCGCGGTTCGGCGGCAGCAGTTCGCAGTGGGACTATGCGCTCTACCTTTTTTGCGGACTGCTGCCATGGAATGCTTTTCAGGAATCTTTGCAGGTTTCATCTACGACAATCGTCGCGCACGCCAACCTGGTCAAGCGCGTCGTCTTTCCACTCGAGACTCTGCCGGTGTCGCAATCCCTCGCCATGATGGCGAATCAGTTATTCGGCACGACGGCGCTGCTACTTGCAGGGCTGGTGATTCGTCATGAACTGCACAGCACAGTTCTCTTGCTGCCAATTCTGCTGATCCCGCAATTAATTGCGACGCTAGGCGCTGCCTGGTTCCTCGCTTCGCTCGGTGTGTTTGTGCGCGACATGGCCCAGGGTATCTCGCTCGTTTTGATGGCCTGGATGTATCTCACTCCGATCATTTATCCGGAATCTCTGGTACCTGATAGTTACCGTCGAATCATCGACTTCAATCCATTCACCCCGCTTGTCCGGAACTATCGACGCATCCTGCTCGATGGCCTCGCGCCCGACTGGCCAGGCCTCGCGTACTTCGCAGCATTCGCTCTCGCGGTTTTCATTTTTGGTTACTGGTGGTTTGCCAGGACGCGAAAGAACTTTGCGGACGTCATCTAGGTTCAGCAAACCTCAGATTGCGCGGATTTGCTAAGAAAAATCTCAGATTCTCGGGCTGTTCAACAGAAGTAAAGGTCGTTGACACGATCATCCATGCATGTTAACCTAACTACGTCGCCTTAATCCGCGGGCGATCCGGCGGCAGACTTCCGGCGACCTCCTCGCCTCAAGCTAATCTTCCCCGTTTCTAACCTTAATCCTTTTTTTCGCAGACTTCCGATGGCGTTCGACAGGGCAAAGACTCTACGCGCGGCTGAGAAATTTCTTGAGCTTGGAAAAATTCCGGCTGCCATAAAAGAATACTGCAAAATTGTTGCAGACGATCCCGACGATTTCACCACGCTCAACATGCTGGGCGATCTTCAGGTGCGCGTCGGCGACAAGGAAGCGGCGATCTCGAGCTTCGCGCGCATTGCTGAGCACTTTCACAAACAGGATTTTGCTCTGAAGGCGATCGCGATGTACAAGAAGATCGATCGGCTGCGGCCGCACGATCCGGAAATCGCTTACACCCTGGCAACCCTCTACGCGCAACAGGATCTGGTTGTAGAAGCACGGGCGCATTATCTGCTGGTCGCCGACTCCTATACACGAGCGAACGAGACGCAGAAGGCGCTGGAGATCCTGCGCCAGATCGCCAACCTCGATGTGCAAAATACGGACATTCGAATCAAGCTCGCCAATGCATACCTGAAGGAAGGAATGAAGCAGGAGGCGCTTGCTGCTTTTGATGAAGCGGGCGAGCGAATGCTGGCGTCGGGCGCATTCGAACGAGCCTTAGAGGTTTATCAAAAGTCGCTCGAGATCGATCCCGTCGACCCGCCCGCGCTGAAAGGGCTCCTGGCGGTCCACAGCGCCCGAGGCACGGCGGACGATGCGGTGGAAATTATCGAGCGCGCGTCAGCTAATGATCCCGACAACACTGAGTTGCTGTCGATGCTGGCTGACGCGTACCTGGAATCAGAGAAACCTGCCGAAGCTGAGCGGGCTATCGACAGGCTGGTGGCCAAAGACTCATTCCTCTATCTGAGATTCGTCGAGGTTGCGCAGCTCTATCTCAAAGCCAACCAGGTTGAAGATGTCACGCGCGTAATCGAGGCCATCGCCGATCGCATGCTCGCCGGAAACGAAGACGATCAACTGCTTGGCTTAATAAATGAGCTCCTGAATATTGACTCGGACAACGTGGCCGCGCTGCGCCTGTTGGTAAGAGTTTACTGGGGTCGCCGTGAGCGTGCCGATCTAATAAAGTCCCTCGAAAACCTTGCCGACGCGGCCCAGGCCGCCGGGCTCGCCGGCGATGAGCGCTACGCCCTTACCCAGTTGATGCGATTCGCGCCCCAGGACCGGTACCACGAACGCCTCAGTGAGTTGGGCGGACCTGATGACGAAGCTGCAGCAGAGCATTCGGCGTTATTTGATGGCCTCGACGTAACCGATGCAGAGACTATCGCCTTTACCAACGAGGAGTTCGCTTCAAATGCTGAAGCAATCAACACCACCGGCTTTGAATTGAGTCGGGACGAGGAAACCGCCGGCGAATGGACGCCGACTATCACCGGGTCTGCCTCGGAATTTGAAATCGGGTTTGAATCTTCCGGCCGCGAAGAACCGATCGTGGAACCGCCGTCTTCGAATGAGATGGCGGCGGCACCAGTTGTCAATCAGCAGGCAGAAGCTCGCGCGCGCGAGTTGGAGAGCGTCGATTTCTATATCGCCCAGGGCTATTTGGATATAGCGGTGGACACGCTCAATTTGATCGAGACTGAATTCGGCCCGCATCCTGACATCGACAAGCGGCGCGAACAGATCAAGTCGGGATCGGAACCAACAGACACGGTGGCGGAAAGTGTTGCAACGATCCCGGCGGAAACATCCGATCCGCAGGAATTTGAATTCTCCGCGCAGGTTGAAGAGACGCCGGAAGTCATGTTCGAGACTGGTAACTCTCCGAACGGCTTGCAGCGGCCCGCGCCGACGACAATGGATGCGCCGCCGATTGATCCGGGACTCGCAGAAATCTTCGAAGAATTTCGCCTGTCGGAAGAGGCTGAAGCCCCCACGAACGGCGACTACGAAACTCATTACAATCTCGGCCTTGCTTATAAAGAGATGGATCTCCTGGAAGAGGCGGTCGAGGAGTTTCAGACGGCGTTTGGGCTGGTAAGACCGAGCGATGGTACGCCGCGATATTTGCATTGCTGCAATCTGCTGGGCCACTGCTTTCTGCAAAAGAAAGTCCCGCAGCTCGCGGTAACCTGGTTTGAACGTGGCCTGAAGACGCCCGGCCACTCAGAAGAAGAATATCAGGCACTGCGCTTCGATTTGGGATTGGCTTACGAAGAGATGGGAGAGATCCATCGCGCGGTTGAAATCTTCACTGAGATTTACGGCTCAGATGTCTCCTATCGCGGTGTCAAAGAGAAGCTGCACCAGCTGCAGGCGCGCGCATAAGAACAGCTGCTTCAGAGTTCAAACTTTAGGTCGCGAACGGCTTTATGATTCCGAGCTAAAGTTTTAACTCTCAATGGGTCCTGGCGCCATCAATTAGACTAAGTCGCAACTTGGCGATATCATCCTACGCTGAGTCAGGGCCCAATAGTACTAATCTCATGTCTTCGCGACTTTCAGTAATTTTCTACATCATTCTCTGTTTCGAGATCGGAATTGTGCTTACGGTGCTGCCGTGGGTGCCGCAGGGTTGGATGGGTCTCAGTGATTGGGGCAACAACTATTTCCTGCTTCTGGCCGCGCGCAAAATTGGGTTTTACGGCTTGCAAAGTTTCATGGCGTCAGGGTGGGTGCGCGGCGCTGTCTCTGGTTTGGGAACCTTGAATCTGGGAATGGCGTTCTGGGAGATATTTCATTTTCGCCAAACGGTACGCATGATGGAAGCAGCATCGAACGTTCCAGTCGCGCGAGAAGACGCTCGCAAAACTTCGCCAGCTCATGCCACTCAAACTGACAAAGCCGATCCTCTATCTGATTACCGCCGGCCTGACGTCTGAGAATTCCACGCCGGAAAGCAAAGATTTTCAGAACACTCTCGAACTCGTTTCGGCTGCGGTTGACGCGCGCATTTCGCTGGTTCAATTGAGAGAGAAACGTCTCAATGCACTACGGTTATTTGAGTTAGCAAAGCGCGCCGCGCAAATCACCCGCGGCAGTGCGACGCGAGTATTGGTCAATGATCGATCCGACATTGCAGCGGCCGCGGGTGCTGACGGCGTCCATCTAACGACGCGATCGGTTGAGCCGGGAATCATTCGCGATTGCTTCGGTGAGAATTTTCTTATTGGATGTTCCACCCATTCGCTTTCCGAAGCTGTGGCTGCGCGTGATGGGGGAGCTGACTTCGTCGTCTTTGGTCCAATTTTCCAAACAGATTCCAAAGCGCAATATGGATCTCCCATCGGTGTCGACGTTCTGAAAGAAACAACGAAAGAGATGGCCCTTTATCCCATCGTCGCCCTCGGTGGAATTTCAACGCTCAACGCTCGGGAATGCTTGAGCGCGGGCGCGAGCGGCATCGCGGGCATCGGTTTGTTTAGTAACCCCTCAACTTTGCAGCAAACTGTCGATACAATTCTTAGTGAAGCTGAAAGGAGCGCTTGATATGACTTCGAGTTTCAAAAGCAAGACGCCATGGCAGGAAAAGCTGCAGCGACCGCAGGAACCAAAAATTGTTCCGGTGCCGCCGAAGATGGTGCGGTTCGGCAAACGCGAGATGCTGATCCCGACGCCGAAACTCGTGGATGACATCGTGCGACGCGTACCGAAAGGGAAGCTTGTCACGGTTGGCGAGCTTCGCACGAAGCTGGCGCGGGACCACGGCGGCGACGTCGCTTGTCCGCTGACGACCGGTATTTTGTGCGCATCGTTGCCGAGGCCGCGAACGAAGCATCGCAGCAGGGAGCAAAGCGCGTCACCCTATTGGCGCATCGTACGCGACAACGGCGAGCTGAATCCCAAGTTTCCCGGAGGGGTTGAGCTGCAATCGCGGCAACTGCGAGATGAAGGATTAGCCATAGTTCGCAATGGTAAGACGCCAATGGTAAAGGACTTCGCGAGTCAATTGATTAGCCTGAAGTAATGCCGGATCATTTTCCGCGAGCGAGTCATATCAGCCGTCGAGTTCCCGTCGTTCTCGCAATTGCTGGTTTCGATCCGTCAGGTGGCGCCGGCCTGATTGCTGATATCAAGACTCTTGACGCTCTCGGATGCACCCCTGTTGCCGCCATCACCTCGCTGACCTTTCAAAATTCGTACAGCGTGCGCGGCGCAATCCACCAGACGGCTCAGTCTCTGCGCTCGCAGTTATTGCCCGTCATCGAGGCCCTCGAGATTGACGCAATAAAAATAGGTATGCTGCCGACGCGCGAAATCGTCTTGGAGGTTGTGCGTCTGATTCTGGAAAAGAAATTGTCCGCCCCGGTGGTTGATCCGGTTATGCATTCTTCTTCCGGTTTCGAGTTAATGAATTCTGAAGCGGTCGCGGCTCTGCTGACCGAACTTATGCCTCTGGCAAAACTAATCACGCCAAACATACCGGAAGCCGAAGCGTTAACCGGAATGACCATAGCTGACGAAAACGCGATGCGCCTGGCCGCAGGCAAGTTACGAGAGATGAGCGCGCGCGCAGTATTGGTGAAGGGCGGCCACTTGAAAGAACAGAGGTCAGAAGTCGGAGGTCAGGGGTCAGCGGTCAAAGGTCGGAGCTCAGAATTAAGGCAGGCTGTGGATATTCTGGACAATGAAGGCGCGGTGACCGTGTTTCGGAGCGACTGGATCTACGGGCCGCCGGTCAGAGGGACCGGATGTATGCTTTCATCAGCGATCGCCGCAGGCGTGGCCCGGCGCCTGAAATTGGAAGATGCGATCAGAGCTGCGCGGAATTTTGTGGCCCGCGCGATCCGTGATGCTTCGGAACTCGAAACTCGAAACTCGAAACTCGAAACTTAGTTTTCATCCTTCAATCGTTACGTTCTCCATTTTCACTTCTGAAGACGGGCGATCGCTTCGGTCTGTTTCAGAAGAGGCAATTGCGTCAACCACATCCTGGCCTTCCGTCACGCGGCCGAAGATCGTATAGCTCGGCGGCAGCGGATAATCAACGTGCATGATGAAAAACTGCGAACCGTTCGTGTTTGGTCCGGCGTTGGCCATGGCCACGGTACCCGCTTTGTAACCGCGCCGATAGACCTCGGTTGACGGATTGATCTCGTCGCCGAACTTTCCGCCCCACGCTGATTGTCCCCCGCGACCGGTTCCGGTTGGATCGCCACCCTGGATCATGAATCCCTTGATCACGCGGTGAAAGATGATGCCGTCGTAATAGCCCTGCTCTGCCAGAAGCCGAAAGTTTTCAGTAGTTTTTGGCGCGTCCTGCTCGAGTAACTCAAAACGAATTGTGCCTTTGTTGGTTTGAATAACTGCGGTCCGGTTTGCCATTAGTTTCTCCTCAAGACTTGCCACAGATAGACCGACTCACAGAGTAAGAATTACGACCTAAAGAACGTGCCTCGCCTGCTTTCTGCGGTTTTCCTGCCTGTGTCTCCAAGTGTGGGCGGCTAAGACTGTAACACAAATCGCTCGATCGCCACCGCCACGCCATCTTCATCGTTTGACGCCGTCAGATGAACGCCGGCGATTTCTTTCAAGCCCGGTTCAGCATTGGCCATGGCCACGGCCGTGCCTGCCCACGTCAGCATTTCCACATCATTCAAATTATCACCGATCGCTATCACTTCATCATGGGTGATGTCGAGTTCAGCTGCCGCGGCTGCAACGCCTGTGGCTTTTGACGCGTCGGGATGCACTATGTCGAGCATCCCAAAATCACGAGGCGGGTACAAAGTCGGAAAAATCTTTACCAGCGAGCCAAGTTCACTCTTCAGGATCTCAGCAAGGCGGCGCATCGGTTCGCAGTGGCCGGAAAACGCGACGTGTATGGGCGCATGATCCAAATAATCATCCAGCGAATCAACCTGACGCACTGCGTCGCCTGAATCATCCCCGTGAACAGTCCGGGCCCAGCGAATGTATTCAGCCAGCGCGCGATTGTCGCCGCTGACATGATCATAGACGAGCAATCCCGCCCCATCGGGATCGTCACTTACCATTACGTCGCCGCCGGCCCTGCGGCCCACGCGCAATACCTCACGTGCAGCTTCCAGGGGCAACAAGATTGCCGCGACCGTTTCCAGCGTCTGCACATGCTTTGTCAGCGCGCCGTTGTGAGAGATCAAAGGAAGATCCAGACCCAGCTCCAAGGCAATTGGGCGCGCGTCACGAAATCGCCTCCCGGTCACCAGAGCGATAAGAACTCCGCGTTCGCGCGCCTGGTTAAGAGCCAGCCGATTTCCTTCGCTCAATTTGCCGCGAGAGTTGAGCAGCGTGCCGTCGAGATCCAGAGCGAGTAAACGAATCGACATAAACTGACCGACTAGGGTAAAGGGGAAAGGGCAAAAGGGTAAAGAGCGGAGAATATTTCCGTTTACCCAGTTTACCTTTTCCCTTAACCCTTTTCCCCATCTCTTTTCTGCTGTCGCATTGTTCTTTCACCTGACGGATTCCAACCGCAAGCTATATGATGTTGAGCCATTTTCAAATGAAACCGGCTCTGCCGCTTTCAACGAGCGCCGGTCATTTTTCGGAAAGGAATCAACGGTAAATCACATGAACGTCACCCATCTCGAGTGTGCTGCGTGCGGGACGCGGCATGAGGCACAACGGTTGCTCAACCTGTGCACGCAATGCGCAAAGCCGCTGCTGGTTCGTTACGACTTGAAGCGCGCGGCGGCATCTTTGACAAAAGAGAGTTTGGCCACCCGCGATCCTGATTTATGGCGCTACCGGGAGGTGTTGCCGGTCGCGCACGACGAGAACGTCGTCAATCTCGGCGAAGGTTTTACGCCCTCAATACATGCGTCGCGACTCGGAAGCAAGCTCGGCCTTCAGGAACTCTACATCAAGGACGAAGGCCAGAATCCAACGCAGAGTTTTAAGGCGCGAGGGATGGCGACGGCAGTTTCCATGGCCAAAGAGTTGGGCGCGAAAAAGCTCGCGGTGCCGTCTGCGGGCAATGCGGCAGGCGCGCTGGCGGCGTACGCGGCCCGCGCGGGACTGGAAGCGTTCATCTTCATGCCTCGCGATACGCCACGCGCGAACGTGATCGAATGCGAACAGACGGGCGCGCACGTGACGTTAATGGAAGGACTAATCACAGACTGTGGCGCCGAAGTTGGCCGGCGGAAAGAGGCGGAAGGCTGGTTCGATGTTTCAACTTTGAAAGAACCGTATCGCATCGAGGGAAAGAAGACGATGGGTTACGAATTGGCGGAACAATTCGATTGGCAATTGCCGGACGTGATCATTTATCCGACCGGTGGGGGGACAGGGTTAATCGGAATGTGGAAAGCATTCGACGAAATGGAAGAGATGGGTTGGATTGGATCAAAGCGTCCACGCATGGTTACGGTCCAGGCAGCAGGCTGCGCGCCGATCGTCCGCGCATTCGAAGCGGGCAAACGCTTCGCTGATGAATTTCCCAACGCCCAAACAACAGCTTCGGGCCTGCGAGTCCCGCGCGCGATCGGCGATTTCCTGATTCTCGATGCCTTGCGTGATTCCGGAGGCACGGCCGTCGCGGTCACGGATGATGAATTGATTTATGCGACCAAAGAGATCGGCGCCGCCGAAGGAATCTTTTGCGCCCCGGAAGGCGCCGCCTGTTTGCCGGCTCTGAGGAAGTTAATCCAAAACGGATCGGTGAAACCGCATGAGCGGGTCGTGCTCTTTAATACCGGCAGTGGCGTGAAGTACCTGGAAAGTTTTACGAGCTGAAACAAACTTATCGGAAATAACTTCTGAGGCGATTAACCAAGGAGCGAATTGTGCAACGCTTATTTCTTATTGGATTTCTATTATTGATTTCGTTTGGCTTCGCGTCCGGACAGACTTCCGCCTGGTTGACGGATTCCGATCGGGCAAAGTTCGAAACTCTTCGCGCCATGGGCTTTGAGGCCCTTAGCAATCTTGATTACGAAGCTGCGCGAAAGAATTTCAAGGAGCTCGCCCGGCTGTTTCCAACTTACCCGGCGGGCCCGCAGTTTCTTGCCGACACGTTGTGGATTGAGACACTTTATCAAACCCGCCGGCTTCAATCCTCGCTCTACAACAGCGATTCGTTTTATTCGCAAAACGAAGACAAGGCTGACCCGAAGACTGTTGATCAGTTTCGCAACTGGACGCGCGAAGCAAAGCAACTCGCCCAGGCACGGTTAAAACAGAATCCCCGCGATGCCGAGGCACTTTACTTTCTCGGCGCCACCGAAGGGTTGAAAGCATCGTTTGAAGAAGCGGTTGAGCGCCGGCATTTTGCAGCCTTGAAAGATGGATCAAGCGCCGTCGATCATCATCGCGACGTGATCAGGATTGACCCTTCGTTCCATGACGCCGAGATCACGATCGGCCTGTACGATTACGTTGTCGGCGCCTTGCCTTTGGCGCAAAAGATACTTGCCGGCATCGCCGGCTTTCATGGTTCGAAGAAGCGCGGGCTGGCAACTCTGGAACGCGTGACTAAGGAAGGGAAGTGGGTCCGGGACGATGCGAAGACCTTATTAATTGTCCTTTACACGCGAGAAAAACGGTTCGCGGAAGCAGCAGCGATCGCGCGCGAGCTGGCCGCGAAGTATCCGCGCAACTATCTCTACCGTCTGGAGGCTGCCGATGCGCTTGTTTTGCAGGCAGAGCTCGAGCGTGAAACCAATCACACGACGGGTCCGAATTCGTCAGAGAGTGAAGCTTTCGCAACGTTCGAAGCGCTGCTGCGGGACAAGGCAGTCCGCGACACCGCGGCGCGCGCTTTTGATCTGATTCACTTTAAATACGGCGAAGGCCTCTTTACGGCCGGGCAGTATGATCGGGCGGCGAAAGAATTCCTTGCGTCAGCCGATTCGCCCGGCGCGCAGGAGGGCCTGGTGACGATGGCCCATCTTTATGCCGCGCATGCCCTGGACCTTTCCGGCAAACGCAACGAAGCGCTGACGCAATATCGCGCCGTGCTGGCGCGGCCGAAAGTCTACGATGCGCACGAACAGGCGGAATCAGGATTGAAGGAACCTTTTAGAAGAATTAGCTTGAAGAAATCAGCGTGACGCATTACCAGCTCAGTAAGCGAAAATTCAGGCCGGCCTTTATGAACCAGGTCTTCGTGAATGCACGAGCAAAATCAGGTTGATCGTGTTTGAATTTTTACTTGCCCCTCTTCGAGAGAGGTTTCCACTACTACGTCGATCGCCTCGCCACGAATTAGCAGTTGGCGGATCGCATCACGGGAAAACAATTCCACATCGCTAATCAGACATTGGGCGGGAGCCGCCGTAAATAGTTTCAATCCGCTGGCGTGGCGACCTTCGCTCAAGAGAAGTTGAGCATCGAAGGCCAGTTCTGTCTTGTCAGCACCATTGACCATATCGGAATCGAGTTCAGGAATGGCGACCCCCTGCGGCAGTAAATTCATCTCGGCATCGAGATAAATTGTCCAAAGGAATCCAATATCCAGAAGCAGGTGCGCAGCTTCACCGGCGATGAACCAGCCCAGGACCGTCGATCCAATCACGTGCTTAATCACATGATCCTGATGGGTTGTAGTTTCGAGGGGCAACCACTGCATATTAGTTTCGGGTTTCGAGTTTCGCGAACCACTAACCACTGACCAACTGATCACTGACCACTGACCACTGCCGACTGCTCATATTGCCTAAGATTCCTCGCTCTGGCCAGCGCGAATATCGCAGCGAGGAGGCATCCGATTCCGCCAGTCACCACCGAAAGCGGCGCGCCGATAATCGAGGCCACAGTTCCCGCTTCGACTTCACCCAACTGCGGTCCGCCCATGAAGAAGATCATATTGATGGAAGTCATCCGGCCGCGCAAATTATTGGGCGTCGAAAGCTGCCGGATTGTTTGACGAAGGATTGTGCTTACCGTGTCAGCAGCTCCGGTAACCGCCAACATCAACAGGGAAAACCAAAATACTCGCGAGATGCCGAATGCCACTGTGGCCAGGCCAAAGATCGCAATTGATCCGATTACGATCTTACCTTGCTTTCTTAAGGTTCCCATGCGGGCCATTACCAGTCCCGCCGCGACGGCCCCGATTGCCGGAGCTGAGGTTAGAAATCCGAGCCCGCGCGCACCGACCTGCAGAATATCCTTTGCGAAAATCGGTAACAACTGATTTGCCGAAGCAAAAAACGTAGCGACAAAATCGAGCGTCATGGTTTGCACGATAATCGGCGTGCGCCAAACGAACCGAAGTCCCTCGATTAGCGCGCTGAGACTGATGGTGGATCTTTGCGTTTCCTCCTCGGCCGCCCTACTTACTCGCATGAATGCCAACCCGAAAATTACGGCGACAAACGAGCCGGCATTGACCGCGTAGACCAGACCGGGGCCGCGGCTCGCCAAAAGCAGGCCCGCGAGGGACGGTCCGAGAATCATGCCGACCTGAAACATCAACATGCTGAGACTGACAGCGTTGGGAAAATCTTTTGCCGGCACCAGTGCGGGCATCAGCGATTGCCGCGCCGGCGTATCAAAGGCCCAGGCCGCCGAAGCGATCGCCGTCAGCACATAAATCGGCCACACATGCTGTAATCCCCCGAAGGTCACCAGCGCCAATATTGCGCTGCACGTCAGCATTACCGACTGGGTGATCATCATCAGTCGCCGGCGATCGACAACGTCCGCCACGACGCCGCCCATCAATGAACAGGCGATAATCGGTCCGGCCCGGAATAATCCGACCATGCCGAGCGCGAATGCAGAGCCGGTAAGCAAATAGATGTGCCAGTTGATCGCAACCAGCTGCATTTGTGAACCGGTCACCGAGACAATCTGTCCCAACCACAACAGACGAAAGTTGCGATGACGAAGTGACGAGAAGGCTGACGGGCGTTCCAAGGCGCCGTTACTGGAAAGACCTGAAGAATTGTTCGCGGGCATTTGCGAGTTCTATTCAGTTATATCCGCAGTAACGGCGAAAAACAAAACGGCCCGAATCTCTCCTTGCAAAGATCCGGGCCTCAATCAACGTTCGGCACTGAGCAGAAAACCGGTCCAGCCAATTAATTAAGCATCTTCACGATGAAAACCGCGGTCGCGGCAAAAGCGATAACCGCGAAGATTTGTAGTCCACTAATCGCCGAGGTGTAACAGTGGGGGCATCTGATTCTCCAGATCCGCAAAATCCTTCCGCAACGATCGCACGACCAAAGTAATCTCGATCTCATCTTAATCTCCTGTTAGGCAGGGCGAAGCATCGAAAGACTGGTTTCTCTAAACTAGCTCACGACGGTAGAGAAGTAATGTGCACTTCGTCATTTCTGTCATAACGGAGGAAAACTGAAAAAAAGAGAAACGACCCTATGCAAGCAACCACGGTTAGCCCAATAGCCCACCACAAGTGGTATGTTCCACCCTGTACGTCAACCACGCCCGCTGGATTCCTGAACGTTACGAAGAGATAAAACTGCCAAATTGCGAGCGTTGCTATTACGATCAAGCTCATTACAGTCGAAAGGTTCCGTGTTCGATTCTTCATATTCTGCCTATTCCTTTGTCCTCTAAAATTCGTCCGAAATATTTCAGCCCGCCGGCGGGCTGTGATCTTCGAAGCTGTCGACGGCTTGTGATTCATTTTCATAAATGTCAAAAACAGCCAGCAGCTTTGTCGCGGCCATGAGATCGCGGAGTATTTGCGTGAGATTAAGAAGCTTAAACCTTCCGCCCTTCCGGTTCACAACCAGGCAAGTTGAAACCAGCTCGCCCAAGCCTCTTGCATCAATGGAAGCTACCCCGTCAAGATTCACGAGAATCTGGTTTTGACCCTGCGCCAACAACGAATCGACCGCGCTGGGCAAAGAGACACTACTTCCTCCAAACCTGAGGCCGATGCGGATTTTGGGATCGCTGTCGAGGATCGTCACCTTACCAACTCGCCGCTCCTTAATACCGACATTAGTCATTGATGCCTCTTGTTCGCCCGGAAATGAAAACCTTAACGACTTGAAGTTGAGCTGTTGATTTCAGATAGACTGGAGAGTTCCAGAAGAGCTGAGAAAGAGAGTTAGCCGGACTCGATTCTCTGCGATCCTACGTTACCGTTTACTATATGTCAAACGCGGGATATATTCTATGAACGCATCATCTGTGATAAATACGTTGAAAAGAGGCTGAGAGTTGCAATGATCGAGATTCGAATCAATGAACTACTGGCAGATAAGGAGCGGTCTTTCTATTGGCTGGCTAAACAAACTGGAATCAGTCATACCACGCTGTGGCGCTTGAAGAAGGGCAAAGCCCACGGAATCACCTTCGAAACCCTGGAGGTGATTTGCAAGGCACTGGAGTGTGACGCCGGCGACGTTTTAAAAATTTCGGGCAAGAAACAGAAAGCCAAACGCCGAAAGTAAACAGGGCACTCGCCTCTTCCTCGAACTATTCGCAATAAAGCTCTGTTAACTTGCGAAAGTGATACCCCATCGCCGCCAGCGACATGGCCTCTTCGAACCGGTGGCGATGTTCCGCAATCACCCGGCGCATGAATCGCCAGAACTCAACGCGCTCGCCATCACGGATGCCGAGCTTGAGCACGATTCGCGTCATCGCGGCGATGTTGCTACGAACTGAGGCGCCGTAACTGTTGTCCGGAACAACCGCGTCCTTTACCCAGGCCAAAGAGTCCAGGGCGCGCTGGTAATACTCGGCGGGACTGTAGATCGTCTGCATGATCGACTTGTAACCTTCGATCAGCCGGGCGGGATCCATCCGCGGAATGAAGTTCAAAGAGCAGTTAGTGTTGTTTCCATCGCTTTCTTTCAGCAGTCGTCCTTCTTTTTCCAGACGCCGCCACAACTGCGTATCCGGAAGCGCGTTAAGCAATCCGACCATGGCCAACGGAATCGCGCTCTTGCGAATGAAATTGATTTGCCGCTCGAAGATGTCCTCCGGATCGTTGTCAAAGCCGACGATAAAGCCGGCCATAACTTCCATCCCATAGCTCTGAATCTTCTTCACTGCCCCCAGCAAATCGCCGCGGTTCTGTGTTTTCTGGGCCTCCTTGAGACTTTCCGGTTCCGGGGTTTCGATTCCCAGGAACACGCGATAAAAACCGGCGCGTTGCATTTCACTGAGCAGCGCGTCATCGTCAGCAAGATTCACACTCGCTTCGGTAAAAAGTCGAAACGGATAGTCATTTCGTGCCTGCCATTCGGCCAGATCGGGCAACAACCGTCGCACATTTCGTTTGTTCCCGATAAAGTTGTCGTCGACAATAAAAACCGGCCCGCGCCAGCCAACGCGCCGCAACTCATCGAGTTCAACCATCATTTGGGAATTACTTTTCGTCCGGGGAACTCGGCCGTAGATTTCGATGATGTCGCAAAATTCGCAGTTAAATGGGCAGCCGCGCGAATATTGAACGGACATCGTGATATAGCGCTTCATCTCTGCCAGATGAAAATGAGGCACTGGCGAGATTGAAAGGGCAGGCCGATCTGCCGCCTGGTATGTTTTCTTAGGTTCGCCGTGTTCCAGGTCGTCGATGAATTGCGGCAGCGTAGTTTCAGCTTCACCAAGAAATATGTGATCTGCCTCGACGAGATCCATCGTGGTCGTGACGTATGGCCCGCCAATCGCAACCCGCTTGCCCAGCGCGCGGCAACGCTTCACGATATCCGCTAAAGAGTCCTTCTGGATCAACATCGCCGTCGCAAACACGATATCGGCCCATTCGATATCCGACCTTTGCAGTTTTCGGACGTTGAGATCGACCAGCCGTCTTTCCCATGAAGCGGGCAACATGGCAGACACCGTCAAAAGACCGAGCGGCGGAAATGCCGAACGCTTGCCGACAAACGACACGGCGTGCCGGAAACTCCAATACGTATCCGGAAACTCCGGATAAACCAGTAGAACTTTCATGAAACCTCGCTTCCGGGGGTCGCCTAATTGCCGGTTGGCGCCTTTTGCGGAGTTCTCGTTGAATGCCAACAAGAATCGCAGCGCGCACTTTACGCCGCGGGCGTTGCTACCGCGGTCTTCTCCCGCCGTCGCTCAGATGCCCGCCATTGATCCAGTCCCTGCCTCATCAATTTATAGATGGGCCGGCGGTTTTGGACGATCAGTTTCGCCCAATCACGTTTTTTCATTTGGGGAAAATAAATGCCACGGAATAACAGGCGCATAAAGAAGTGTATCGCGCGATTATCAATCCTCTCAAGCGAATCGATAACTTTTTCGTTACGCTTGGGGCTGTACGACATGTTCCACGCGCTGTTCAACTCTGCTTCAGTTTGCTCAATTGTCATTTTCAAAGGCGTGTGCGCCATTTTGTAAAACGCGTAATTCAGCCAGTGCTTGGGACGCGTCAATCTTCCTTCGGCCCCCAGGCGCGCATACAAAGGCGTTCCTGGCAATGGCGTTAAGGGACCGAACACCGGCATTCCCGGCGGCCACTGCTCGATCTCGTGAACAGTTCTTTCCGCAACGCCGGGCGTGTCATTGTCGAGACCAAAAATGAAAGAAGTGATCGCGTAAATGTCTCGCTGCGCCAGGCGATTAAGCACGGCGGCATACTCATTCGGTTTATTGAAACTCTTATTAACGTCGGCGAGGTTGGCCGGATCGATTGACTCCATGCCAATAAAGATCCATTTGCCGCCCGAAGCGGCAATCAAATCCACCAGCTCTTCATCGCGTAAAAGGTTGGCGCTGATTTGCGCCGACCAGGGCAGCTGCGCGTTGGCCGCGATAATGTCGCGCAGCAGGGATTTGGTGCGCTTGATATTGATGGCAAAGTTATCGTCGATGAAGAAGATCGAGACCTGGCCTCGTTCTTTGCGAGCGCGACGCTTGATCATCAGCAGTTCGTTAACGACACTCTCGTTAGTGCGAAAGCGAATCGAGTCCCCGAAGAACCCTGTCACGGTGCAAAACTCACAACCATATGGACAACCGCGGCCCGACTCCATCGGGATCATGTTGAAGTATTTGAAGCCTGACGCGTAACGCTCGGTAAAGCGGCCAAGGACTTTCGGGATCATGTTGAACTGACCCAAATCGATTTTGTCCCACGGGATGATAGGGTAAGGCTGAAGGCTGGGTTTGCGCTCTTTGCCGGTTTCGTCTACGGGTAAATAAGTGTCCTGAAGTTTCCCGAGCGCTGCATCTCGAAGGACGCGGGGCCAAATTTCATCAGCTTCGCCCAGCGCCACGGCATCGGCATGCCGGGGCCCGCCGTCTCGACCGAGCGCCTCGTCAGGTAATTCAGTCACATGAGGACCGCCCATCACCACCGGGAAGCCAGCTGCGCGGAAGGCATCGCCCACGCGATAAGCTTTGGCAATCATCCGCGTCATCGCCCCAATGCCTACCAAACCGACCTGCTGCTCGCGCGCATAGCGCACAAGCTCTTGATCACTCATCGGCTTGGCATTGCCATCGATTAGCAGCACCTCGTGTTCTGGCGGCGTGAGCGACTTAAGCAGAAACATCCACAGGTGTGGCATGAAGTTCCGCGTCACACCGTTGTCCGGATTGTAGAGTAGGATTCTCAATGTCTATGAATCTGCACGCGACCGAGTCGATTCCTGAATTCAGGATTATTAGCAAAATGGCGGGTATCCGAAATTGGGGTGGCTCGATCCCGATTGCCAGCCAGCTGATTCGCGACGCACTATATCACATAAGTGCGGTAGCGTACATGAAACTTGTCACAGAGATCTTACAGATCTAACCCTAATCCAAGCGGTTCGGTTAAACTCTGTAACCACTTCTAATGAAACGTTTTGGACGAACCCAATGGCTGATCGTTATCGCCCTGGTGCTGGTGGTGGCGCTGACCGGGTTGTTTGCGGTGCGCACTTTCCGCCGGGCGGTCTACTGGAGTCTTCACCGGGACGAAACCATTCGGCCATGGATGAGCGTCCCTTATGTGGCGCATTCCTACCGAGTACCACCACACGCGTTGTACGAAGCACTGGGAATACCTCATCCGCCGCACGACCGGCGGCCGATCAGAGAACTTGCGCACGAACAGAATCGTCCGGCTGAAGAACTAATTGCGATTTTAGAAAAGGCGATCACTCACGAACGCGAGATTCAACCGAACCCCTCGCCGATACCACCCAATCCGGGGAGGTCGCCGTGAGCATTACCGATCAGCTCCTGGCAGCGCTTTCCCAATATGGTTTACCGATGCTCTTCGGCATAACCGCAATTGCGGCCGTTGGCGTTCCGCTTCCGATTTCGCTCATGTTGGTTGCGGCAGGCTCATTCGTGGAATTAGGAGAGATGAAACTCTGGCAGGTGATCGTCGTCGCCGGCGCCGCTGCAGTCCTGGGGGATCAGGTTGGATACGCTCTGGGTCGTTGGGGTGGGCAGCGCTTGCTGGCGCGAGTGAAGCGGCGAAAAGATGGCGCCGCAAAGATCACACAAGCACAGCGGTTCGCCCAACGCTGGGGTGGCGCGGGAATATTTTTCAGCCGCTGGCTGGTTACACCGTTGGGCCCCTGGCTCAACCTGACCAGCGGCATCGCCGCTTACCCCTGGAGTCGCTTTCTATGTTGGGATGTGCTGGGCGAATTGCTCTGGGTGATCGCTTATGTGATGCTCGGCAAATTTTTCAGCGATCGCATACAGGCTTTGGTGGAAATACTGGGCAATTTGGGATGGGTGATCGTCGGGTTGATTGCGACGGTCATTCTTAGCCAGCAATTACTGCGCTATCTCCGGCCCCGGAAAGTGTCCAGCGAGAAGAAACTGTCCACGGCATAGGCGTTTTCTTCATTTCGGCCACTTTGTTCCTTTCAATTCCTTATACATATCCTCGACGTTCGGCGTGGCGAAATTCTGGAACGCGAAAGTCTTGTATTTTTCCGGAATGGTCAGCTGTTGCTTCGCCTGATCGATCGTCAGACCGCCGGCAATTCCTTTCTTGACCCGTTCGCGGAGTTCATCAAGATAGTCGCGGAACTCACGAATATCGCTCGCTTCGGCAACATTGCCGTGGCCCGGGATAAACTTCGCCGAAGGATATTGAGTCAGAATTCTGTCGAGTGTCGGGATCCAATCATTCACAGTCGCGTCAACCAGATTCGGCAGAGTCTTTGACCAGCCCAGGTCGCCCGTGAACACGACGTTGGCATCGGGTACATAAGCGAACACGTCGCCGCCCGTGTGGCCGGGCAAGGTAAACAGCGTCACTTCGCGTTTGCCAAGATACAAATGAATCACGCCTGAGCCGAACGTCATCGTTGGATTGGTCAGCTTCATCGCCTGCATAGCATCAAGCCGCCGAAGTTGTCGCTCCAATGTTGCGCGTTTGTCTTTCTGGTCCACTGGAGTCTCGCCGAGTTGTTTCTCGGCGTCGGCGTGGCGCTTTTGCAAATCTTCGAGTGATGGCAGAAAGCGCTTGTTCTTCACAGTCTGCCACGCCGTTACATTGTCGTGGGCGATGATGGGGACGCCGCGCGTCGCGAAAACCTGATTTCCTCCGGTGTGATCCAAATGGTAATGGCTATTGACAGCATACTTAATCGGTTGCGCAGTTTGCTTCTCGATCTCCACGATCAATTCTTCGATCGCGGCGGGCGTGAAGAAAGTGTCGAAAACCAGCACGCCACCGTCGCCGATTACGAATCCCGCGTTACCCGAAGCCAGACCGCCAGGCTTGGCGATCGCTGCGTAAACTCCATCCGCGACTTTAACTAATTGAAAGTCGTCTTCGGGCTTGGGCGCAGATTTTGGGCTAACTGTAACCGCGTGAGTAATCGCAATTAAGCTCATCATCAATAGCCCGACCGTTGACAGAATCGCTGCTCTTCTCATTTATTCTCCCAAGAGAAATGCCGCGACTCTTGCCGCGGCATATCACTGATAAGGAACCGCTCGATTCAGCGAGCGAGTACCGGGAACGTCGGCAACAGCTATCGGTGAAAACGCCCGCCGACGAAATAATTCTGATAGTTTTGAAACCCCTCGTTATAACCGCGCAGGAATCCATCGCGATAAGCCAGGCTGTATGAAGCTGGGCTTCCGAAGACAGACAGGAACCCGCCGGCGCCATGCTTATAAAAATGCGAGCGCTCCGGATCGTAGCCTTGTCCGCGCCGGGCATCATTCGCTCCGGTGTATAGGCCGTCGTGATAACCCTGGTCGTAGGCATTTGAGCCATATCGATAGTTGCCGTAATTCGAGGCCTGGTAAACGCGCGTCTCTCGATATCGCCAATTTCGATCCCGGTCGCGATCCCGATCTCGATCGCCATGACGATGTCGATGATGTCGATCGCGATCACCATCGCGGTCGCGGTCGCGATCACGGCCACCGCGTTCCCGATCCCGATCACGATTAAAAGCCTGCGAGTTATTGCCGCTGCTTGCGGAATTGCTGGTTGAATCCGGGTTACTACGAACGCCTCGCTCGCGATTTCGGCTACCATTATCTCCGCCGCGTTTTCGGCTCTCGTCACCACCGCGGCTTCTCGCGCTGCCGCTGTTCCCAGTACTGCTACCGCTACTTCTTGATTGAGCGCTGGTGTTTGACCGACTGCTGCTGCTACTCGACCGACTACTACTACTGCTGCTGCTTGATCGACTGCTGCCGCGATCGCTGTCACCACCGCGCTTACCCTGCCCGTGCACCGTGAGCACAGACAAAGCCACGGCCCCGGAGAGCAACGAACCCGTCAATATCAATGTTTCCAGTTTTTTCTTCGCGGAACGTCTTTGCATGTGCGTCTCCTTGTGCCCGGCTGAGAACTCTTCACGCCGCGCTTAAGAGGAGAGACCTGTTGACTGACTGGCGACCGGATTATACATCCAGTTGGCGGAGACCGATAGAAGATTTTGAAGGGTTTCGGACCGGTCAGGTGCTACACCCGGACGTGCTACTTTATCTCGTCAGTCTGGCGGGCGGGAATCTTTCGCTCGAGGATGTTCGTCGTCCGGTCGGTGATGCTGGCAGCGGGTTCGCGAGGCCTCGCAACCGTCAGTTCGTCAGGATAACGATCCGGGGAAAACGTTTCAGGTGCGATTTCATGGTCAATTCTTAAAGGTGATTGTTCGGGAAACTCGATCTGCTTTTCAGGCCCGGACCGGATCGGTGGATCGGATCTAATTGTCAATCCCGCGATGATATTGCCGACGCCTGACAGCATTGGAATCAAACCAATTAGCCACAGGACGCGAACCACCGGATCAATCTCAAAAGGAATGCTGGCGATTACATCCGGAGGTAACTTCAACACCAATGCATGCGAAAGAAAATAGAGGAAGACCGAGAGTCCACCGCCCCAGAATAGTTTGATCGTTCCTTTCGTGAGATGGCGCTCGCGCCGCTGCTCGGGGGTTTTCTGTTTTCGCCAACTGGATATGCGGCGATGCTCTTCGGAAGTTCGCGCGATCTCCTGATTCATTTTCTCCATTGCGCGCGAGACTTCGTCAGTGACTCTTTCAATCTTAAGACTCTTAACTATGTCCTTGATTTTTGCGGGCACGCTATCGCTGCGCGCGATGGCTTCGCTCAAGGACACGGCTTTGCCAATCACTTTCAGATTGGCGCCGCATGATCGGCAGAACTTAAGATCCGCTTGAGATTCAGTGCCGCATTGTGGACAGTACATAGCCGCTCACCGCTTCGGAACATTCTACGCCGATCGCCGTTCCATTGTTCACAAAAAAGAAAAATGCCGCGACTTTCATCGCGGCATTCCTCACTAATTGAGTTGAGGTTGTAGCCTGACTTCTTTCAAGTCGTTGACTTCACTTCTTTACGCTCGGAATCCGTCCGCATAACCTCGCGCGAAACCGTTTCGATAAGCCTCGGCAAAGTTACCGAAGCCGGCTTCCTGGAAATAATGCGAGCGTTCCGGATCGTAGCTGCGCCGATGACGCATATCGCCTTCCCCGGTTTTTAGTCCGTCATGGTACGCCTGGTTAAAGGCGCGCTCAGAGCTGCTGAACACGTATTGGCTATAGTAGTTGTAGCGGTTATAGCGCCAAAAGGGATCGCGATAACCCCAGGGATAGAATGGACGGTAGGTCCGCGCGACGACGACTCGGCGCTGTGCCTGGGCATTCACGCTCGAAAACAGCGTGATGACCCCGGGGAGAAGCAAAGCTGCCAGAACGAAGCCGCCCAACTTACGTAAGTATTTTCCTCTCATTGTAAACCTCCTTGTTCAACCTGTTATTTAGACGATTTGCGGACCCGGAGAGTTTACAGATTTTGACCGGTAATTACTGATCCAAATGAGATTAGTTTGCGAGGTGGTTGTATTTTCCCAATGACGGTTGAGGTAAAGGAGAGATGGCTCTTTATCCTGACGGGCGAGGTTTCTGACACAGATCGATTGCACTAACCTTTAAAGCTCCGCCGGAAGAGGTAAGACATCTTAATGAAGAAGGTCCGCTCGTTGCGGCGCAGCCCGGGCTCGAGTTGGCCGGTGAAAGGATTGAAGCCGCGCCGGTTCATGTCGTCGTTGTAGCCAACATAGAAAGCGGTGCCGGGATTAGGCGTCCAGCCAAAGAGGAACTGCCCCTTGACGTCTGAAGCAATGGAATCAAAGTCCACCCGGCCGCGCGCAAAGATAAAGCGAGTGAATTGATAAGTGCCCTTTAGCGAAACAATGTTCTCGTCGAAAGCAAGTAAATTTGTGTCGCGACGTCTGAGTCTTTCCTTCGTAAAACTGAGCGTGAGATTCAGCGGCGTTGACGGTTGATAACTGACATTGCCGTCGATGTGAAAACTCTTGCCGGGACCGGGATCCAGCGGCGCATTACAGATCGGAGGAAGTGTCGCGCCGTTGCATAAGCCGGCAGCCGCAGCGCTGCGGGCCGCGATTGCTCCCGGGCTCACCCTGGGGAATCGGGCGCCGCCGCCGAAATCAAAATCCAGCTGGCCGGAACTAATGTTCATAAAGGTGAAGAAGTTGATCTTCTTGTTAGGCGTTGATCCGCCAAATACATAAACACCGTGGCTGTAGGCCGAACGTTCGTTGTCGAATCCGGCAAAGGTGCAGTTGTTTAGCACCACGCAATTCGAGCTCGGTTGTCGTGCCGGCCCAAATTCAGATTCGAAGACCCGTTCATATCCTTTATCGAAACCGACACCGAGCGTGCTCTGTTTCCGCAGGTTCAGTTGAATCTGCGATTCGTTATTGAACCCCTGCATCCGTCTCTGCCAGTCAAAATTGGTTCCGAAAGCATTGTAGACGCGCCATGAGGTTAGCATCGCTTTCGGTTTTGGCTCGGAGTTGTAACGCACAAACAGGTTATGATTGTTGGTGTTTACGCGCCGGTTGAATCCGACGTCTGAGCGATAAAAGCGCGTTCGGCCGACTGTCGAAAAGTCATAGCCAAAGTGGCGGCCGTCTTTGTTGTAATCGGTGGCGTAAATGAAACCGTTTCTCTTCCGGTTGAAGGTTGCTCCCTCATCCGGAAAGAAAAAGTCGTGGCGGGACATCGTCCCCAGCACCTGAAAACTGAAAGTCGTTTGTTTGTCGATGCGAAATCTTCCGTCGAATCCGCCCAGGTGGTTGTACTGGTCGACGAAGCTGTACGAGGTGCCCAGAAACCCGATGAACGAATCTTTCGAACCAACATCGTGCTTCACTCTCAGGACGGCAACATGAGAATTCTTGTCGAGCAGGCGAGCGAGAGTAGCTTGCTGCTGTCGCACGCTCGCGACGTCGGCCGGCGACGGATTCGGATTGCCTAGAATAAAGGCCGGATCGGAAGTGATGAAAGTTCGATCGTCCTCGGACAGATTCCCGGGTCCATTATCACTGGCCAGCATCAGGCCAAAAGTGTTCCGGTTAATCTTGCCGGTGAGCTTGAGCGCCACGTCCGGATCAACGATCGCGCGCGTGTGCACCGCGATGATCTGGGTTTGAAAGATGTCAATACCTTCCAGGAAGAACGGCCGCTTTTCAGCAAAGAAAATCGGAAAACGTTGATTGGCGCGAACGACAAGCTGATCAGCCTCGACTTGGGCGAAATCAGGATTCACCGCAAAGCCAAGCGTCACATTGGGAGTCAGGCTGAATTTGCCGGTCAGACCCAGGTCGAACTTGATCGGTTCGTTGACGAACCGTCCGGGATCAAGCAACCCGGCATTGCGCTGCGCCGGCGTTAAGGTCGCTTTCCGCCTCCCACTCTCAGACAGGGTAAGACTGGGAATTAGTTCCAGAGTTCTTTCCGTGGAAATCCCTTCGAGCCCGGAAAGGTGTCCTTCCTGCGCCAGCCAGCTCGAGATGTCCCGGTTGATTGGCATCCACATGTCGAGTTCGTTATTGAACCGCTTAATCCGCCGGAAGAAATGTGCCCCCCACAATTTGTCTTTGCCGGCAACATAACGAAGCGATTTAAAAGGGATGGAGATCTCGACAGTCCAACCGTCCTCGGTCAACATTCCCTTCGACTCGAATACAAAATCAGGATTGAAGTCCTCGTTCTGGCCATCGGTCCAGATACCGTCGGCCTGGACGCCCAGAGGATTAATATCGAACTCGTAAGCCTTGCGGTGGTCGTTGAAGGTGTCAAACAGAAAGCCGACATAATCATCATCAAAGATATTGTCGCGTTTGGGGATGTTCGCGCGCACCTTGGACGGTTCGTCATAACAATGAAATGCGATGTAAAGGAATTTCGGATCGTAACCGAGCATCACTTCGGTGGGTTTTGACGGAGCGATGTTGTCGCCCGGCTGAATCTGGTAGAAGTCTTTCAAAACGACCGCGTGTTTCCAAACATCTTCGTCGAGTTTGCCGTCGATCACGGGAGGCTTATCAAAATGAGCCAGTTTTATCGGCGCGGCTTTTTCGGGCGGCAAATCGACTGAGGGTTTGCCCGGATTTCCACCCGTTGGCTTTGCGGTAGTGGACGAACGTGTTGCTGATTTTTCAGGCGAAGGCGTGGGAGCCGGCTGCGAATAAGCCACAACTACACTCAGGCTGATAATCGCAAACAAAAATGAGGCTCTCTTCATTTGAAATTATTACAACCGGAGCGTTCAAAGAAAAGTAACTACGGGATCTCGTGCTCGTTTGTTCTGATCAAGCGCAGAACTTAACAATTCTTAACAACCGAGAACCGAATTAGTTCCGCAATTAGATGCTCAAATCCAGGAAAGTTGCCCCCTTCAATGGATAATGACGTGAAAGTTTTGCTGACTGTTAACGGGGAGATGTTCAGCAGGGGAAGATTACATCGGGCCTCTGCCGGTCGGCCGTAGGTAAATACGACTTTCTCCGGCGCGCAATGTAAAGACGGGGCCGCCCTTTCCAACTTTGAAACGTTTCACGCGCTGTGATGATCCGCCTTCTTCGCTGGTCTGAAGACCTTCGTTGCTGACATACGCGGCGTCCGCTTCGATCACCGCATTAGTATCGGGCGAAACCGCCAGGGTAATTGGTTCATTGTTCGTCTGCGCTGAAAGTCGGGTGAAATGCCCCCCGAGATGTAAACCGCCGTTGCTGGCGCGAGCGTCAAGTTCGCCATCAAAATCGTTCACTGAGACTCGACCGCTGCCGCCGTTTATACTTAAGCGCCCTTTGCAATTGTTAACCGTGATCGAGCCGGCACTGTTGCGTAAATCAACTTCACCAGTGACGCCATCGACGATCATTCCACCTTCACTGGTTGAGGCGTGAATGATTGCGATGCGCGGCACGTACACTTCAATGCCAGTATAAGCATTGACTGATTTTGCGCCGGCCACTCGATGCACATACGCATCACCGAGACTGGCTTGGATGGAAACCTCTGAACCGTTCTGTTCCGCTTTTAAAGAAATGCCTTTCAACGTGTTTTCTTCAAACGCACGTTTAGTGGCCGAGTAGGTAACTTCATTTTTGTCCCAGCCGTGAATCGTGATCCGGCCGTCAAATGTTCCAATGGTGACGCGTGGTTTCGCGCCGACTGAAAAACTCTTTGATTCCGTGTCGTTGAATTTCAGGCCGCCCACATTGGCACGCGCTTGCGCGCGGAGCTTTTCGCGCTCTGCCTCGCGCGCCTGAATCTGCTCTTCAGTCTGCAGCACCTTCTTCTCCCGAAGATCGCGCATAGCTCGCTGTTGCATCTCGCGTTGGACGCGAATTAACTCGTTGTGAGCTTTAACAACTTCGATGGCATTCTCAGACGAGTTGCGCGCCACTTCCTCACGGGTGACGCGCTGTAAATCGGCTTCGGCCTGCGCCATTTGTCGTTGCGCTTCGGCCAGCGCCTGCGCCTGCTGCCGGGCAGTCTCGGAATTTGTTTCTGCTTTCGTGCGCGCCAGCTCCGCGCTCGCCACGCGTAACTTATTTTGGGCTTCGGCCAGCGCCTGGATTGCCGCCCGTTGGGCTTCGCTGTTCGCTTGAGACTGCGTGCGCTGCAATTCCGCCAGTGCCTGGTCTACGCTGCGCCGGGCTTCGATTACTGATCGATTCGGTTGAGCACGTTCGCTCGTCGCCGCTTTTCTTTGGGCCTGGCGCAAAGTCTCGCGCGCCTCAATCATTTTCTGCCGCGCTTTCGTCACCGCTTCACTTTGCACCCGGCGCGTTTTTACCTTTTGTACGGACGGGTCAGTCTCTTTTTTTGATGATAAGGACGTCGCCGGGCTCAGAGGCTTACTGTCGTTGGCATGACGAATCCCAATCGATCCGTTCACACTGTGCAGGCGGATCGAGACGCCGCCCTTGCCGAGCTGTCCGTACAATTGGTGGCCGACGTAACCGGTTTGTTGAGCATCGAGGCCGAAATCGCTCGTGATCGGCCCGCTAAGAGTATTTGCTCTCAATTGTGCCTGGGCGTCCGAAGGCAAAGTCAATAAGATGGCGCCGTTAACCGAGCTGAGCGTAATTGGTTTTGTTTCGGTCAGACGATCAAACGTCGCGTCGAGAGTCCCGCTGACGCTCGAAAGTCGCGCCTCTCCAACCAACCCACGCGCCTTAAGTTGGCCACTCACCGTGGACGCGCGCACGTCACCGCTGATCCCGGTAATCTCCAACGCACCGCTGACCAGCGCAATTGAATCGAGGCGTGCTGCTCGCGGTACCGTCACGTTGTAATCTACGCTTGCCCAATCATTGGAACGATCTTTCTTGCTGCTGCTCGTGTCACTGTCATCCGGATATTTCGTCCAGATGCGAATGCTATCAGCCGTTGATTCGACCTTGATTTCAGCTTCCGCAAGCCGCTCGCGGCGTTCCGCACGCTTGACCGCATCGACCCGAACTTCGTTCCGGTCCCAGCCGGTAATCTTTACGGTTCCACTTACGTTGTGCAGGGTGACTCGGCCCTCCGCGGACAGCGGATAGGTTTGATGAAATTCTTCGCGCAGCTCGTCACTCGTGCCGGCAAAGGCGCCCGCTACGTTTCCGTAAATCAGGAATGCCGGCAGGAGTGCCAGTGCGATTATCTTTCTTTTGGAGTTCGTCTGAACTTTCACTTTCATATCAATCAATATCTCTTTCGTGGCGAGAAACCGCAGTCAGGAGGAGCGCACTGCGGTCTTCGACCGTTCTTGAACGTTGCTTCCAGAAGATAAACACCGAAATGGAATTGTTTGTGGCGACTTTGTCAGTGATCAGTGGTCGGTGGTCAGTGGACAGTTGTAAGTGGTTAGTAGTTAGTTCTCAGTTGTGATCTTCGACCTGGCAGACTTCAACAACTGACCACTTATCACTGGCCACTAACCAGTCAGTGCTGCGCCAATCTCGCCTCGGAAACCGTACTCAACAAATTGATCTTGCTTTGGTAAGCGGCGAACATGAACTCGGCAGCGTCAGGATCGTTCGGATTGCGCTTGGCCTTGCTGCGCGTCGCGGCGATGGCGTAATCAACTAACTTGAGATTGTGCTCGTAGTCAACGCGCGCCGCTGGCGTTATCGCTTGCCGGTGATTTTGTTTCATGCCGGCGTCGAGCTCGGCGATCGTTCTCAGATAACTCTTCTCGCCCGGAATAAGCTGCACACCCGCAACCTGATCCTCTCGCTGCGGCAGCGCCACAGCTCTTGACCGTTTGGGATGGAGAGCTGGCTGCCGGATTTTGTCCGACGCGGGACTCGTTGGAGAAGGAATGGGACCTGTTTCCACCACGTCATCTTTCAACACAACCGTCGAAGGTGCCGGGGCTGGTGCTTTCATAGTAGCGCTCTGGTTCGATCTCGACTTTAATCCAATCGCCAGCAGAATCGACCCCAGAACGAGGATGGCCAGAATACTCGCGAATACCGCCGCCCCTTGCGGAGTAAACTCGAAGAAGTTTGTGAAAGCCTGGAACCAACCCGCACGGATCCTCTCGGCGCGCGCCGGCGCCGGCGAATTCAATTCGGCGACCGCCGCACTTATGCGCGCGCGCAACTGTTCGGTCGGCACGGCGGCCGACATTTCCGGCTCGAGCGCCGTTACAAACAAACGATTCTCCCGCTCAACCTCGCTTGCCGCTTGCGCGCAACTGACACACGAAGCGAGATGCCGCGCCACCTCTTCCATCACTTCCGAAGACAGCTCGCGATCAAAAAAACTTTGGAGTCCTTCGTCATCCAGACAGTTCTTCATAAGTTCAATCCTTTTGCCGGCGCGCCAGTATCCGTTTTATGCCCCGCTTCCGATCTTGCCGTAGAGTCTCGAGAACTCTTTGCGGCCGCGTGCGATCAGGCTGCCGATGTTCGTTTCGTTCAAAGTCAGGGTCTCGGCGATTTCACGATAAGAAAGTCCCTGGTGCCTGAGTAGCAGGCAGCTGCGCATCGGCTCCTTAATCTTATCCAGGGCCCGGCGTGCTTCCTTAATCTGCACGCGTCTTTCATATTCGGTTGAGTGCGCCACGCCTTCCTGCCTTTGATTGTCCATTACATATGCTTCTTCGCGCGCGGCTGACCGGTTTTGCCCGCGAATCGTATTGCGCGCCAGATTCAGCGTCACCCGCAGAAGCCAGGCGCGCAGCAGTTCATCCCCGGGGGTTGAATCGCGATAGCGATACAAACGGAGAAACACTTCCTGGGTGACGTCTTCCGCGAGCCCGGCATCGCGGACGATGGCGCGCGCAGTCCTGAAAACCGCCCGATGATGCAGGGTGAATGCTTCGTCGAAACCGAGCGGCGCTACGGCGGTCTCGATCTCTTTGGTCATTGCGGGCGTCAACGCACTCACTCGTTCGCTCATAATCGTATTCGTCAAAGTTACACCGCACACGGCGGTTTTGTGGCAAAGAATTCTAAAACTTTTCCCGGTGGATGTCAGATGGGGTGGGGTGATCGACGGGATTGCGCCTACGCGGCGCGCAGCGTATCACATTGAGTCAGCAAGCGGTCGACGGTCGTGAGGAAGCCATGCGGATCGATTGGTTTTGGTTCATAAGCGTTAGCGCCTTGTTGCAGAGAGAAAGTCGCCCTGCCGGAGCCAAATGCAGTTGTAACCAGAATGGGCGTGTTAGCTAAAGTAGGCGTTTTTCGCACGCGAACGATCAATTCCAGGCCGTCATTCGCGGGCGCGGAAATATTCGTGACGATCAGGTCGGGCCTGAGAAAAACCGCGCTGTCATAACCCCGGATGCCATCTTCGGCAATCGTCACTTCGTATCCGCGTTTGAGGAGAGCGAGACCAATTAACTCGCGAGAGACGTCGTCGTCTTCGATGATCAAGATCTTCTTAGGCACACCCATACCGCCAAAGGGATTTAACCCAGTCTTTTCTTGTAACGCTAATAAACTTCTATTGATGTCCGTCTTCCGCGAACTTACGGATCCGGGAAGGCAGGTCTTGGTTCTCATTCACACCCGGATTCAGCCGGGTGATGGGGAGTCTTAGCTTGGCGCGGTTCAGCCGGCTAAAGCCAAGTGTGAATGAGACCGGAAACGTAAAAACTATTTGGAGATCAGGGCCGGGCATGGCAGCATAGGCGAGCAAAATTATCTATTCGCGGGAGAGTTCTCTTATGCTTGGGAATCGACGCGTCGCAGCGCGCGCCTTGAGAGTTCTGGCAATCGTTTGCGTTTGGGTGATCGGGCTCGGTTTTCTGGAATGGCTGACGCCTGAGGTGACCGCGCAGGCTGGCTATGACGTTAATCTCTATTCCGGTCTGCACTGGCGTTTGATCGGACCATTCCGCGGTGGTCGCGTGAACGCAGTCACTGGCGTTCCCGGACAACCGAACACCTTCTATTACGGTTCGGTGGGTGGCGGAGTTTGGAAGTCAAGCAATTCGGGTCGCACCTGGTCGCCGATCTTTGATTCGCAGACAGTAGCGTCGATCGGCGCCATCGGCGTAGCTCCTTCGAACCCGGATATTATTTATGTCGGCACCGGTGAAGCCGACATGCGCGATTCCATTCAATATGGTGACGGCGTTTACAAAACAAATGACGCCGGACGAACATGGCAGCACATCGGGCTCGAGAATACGCACCAGATAGGCCGTGTAATCGTCGATCCGAAAAATCCGAACATCGTGTTCATCGCTGCTCTGGGCCACGCGTACGGTCCAAGTCCGGATCGCGGCGTATATCGCTCTCGCGACGGCGGCGCGACGTGGGAGAAAGTCTTATTCAAGAACAACGACGTCGGGGCAATCGATCTTGCTTTCGATCCGGCTAATTCAAAAATAGTCTATGCGACTCTTTGGAACGTGCGGCGTCCGCCGTGGTTTATCTATGCGCCGGCGAATGGGCCGGGCGGCGGCATTTACAAATCAACGGACGGCGGTACAACCTGGAACGAAATCACCAGCGGAATTTCCACCGAAGGTCTGGGGCGCATCGGCATCACGGTGTCGCCGGCGAATTCCAGGCGACTCTATGCGATCGTCGATGCCAAGGCCGGTGGTTTCTATATCTCAAACGACGCCGGCGCCAGCTGGACGAAGACATCGTCCGACAATCGCATCTGGGGACGCGGCTGGTATTTTTCTAAAGTGACCGCCCATCCGAAAGAAGCGGACACAGTCTTTGTCGGCAACACGTCAGTTTATCGCTCGACCGACGCGGGCAAGACCTGGACTCCGATCAAGGGAGCGCCTGGCGGCGACGACTATCACCAACTCTGGATCAATCCCGACGATCCAAAGCGCATGATCGTTGGCAGCGATCAGGGCGCCGTGGTTACGGAAGATGGCGCGCAGACCTGGAGTTCCTGGTACAACCAGTCAACGGCCCAGCTTTATCACGTCGCGGCCGATTATCGATTTCCGTATTGGGTAACTGGAGCGCAACAGGACAGCGGCGCTATCGGCGTGCCATCGCGCAGCAACCACTCAGAAATTTCCATGCACGACTGGTCGGGAATCTGCGCCGGCGGCGAGAGCGGTTACACGGCGCCGGATCCATTGAATCCGAATATTCTGTTCGGCGATGTTGTTTCGCGCTGCGACGTCACGACGGGTACCACCAAAAATGTTTCGCCCGAACGCGGGGGCGATCCAAAGACGTTCCGGCATGACTGGACCCAGCCCCTGGTTTTCTCGCCGGCGGACAGCCACGCTCTCTATTTCGCGAATCAGTTTCTTTACAAGACAACTAACGGCGGCGAGACGTGGACGCAGATTAGCCAGGATTTGACCCGCGAAGATCCCGGAGTGCCGCCTAACCTTAACGAAGCGGCCGCCGCCGATGCGCCGGCTGACAAGCGTCGCGGCGTTATTTACACCATCGCGCCGTCACCGCTGCGCACGTCGATGATTTGGATCGGCACGGACGACGGCTACATTCAGTTGACGAACGATGATGGCAAGACCTGGCAAAATGTGACGCCGTCCCCAATGACTTCGTGGAGTAAGGTTGTGATGATCGATGCGTCGCACTTTGATGTGAACGAAGCATATGCCGCCTGGGAGCGTCACCAACTGGAAGATTACGAGCCATACATCTATCGGACTCGCGATGGCGGCAAGTCGTGGCAGAAGATCACTAACGGCCTGCCTGCCGGGATTTACGTGCAGACGGTGAAAGAAGATCCGCAGCGGAAAGGGTTGCTATTCGCGGGCACAGAGCGCGGCGTCTTTGTTTCCTTTGATGATGGAGACAACTGGCAACCGTTGCAGCTGAACCTGCCGGCATCGTCAATGCGCGATCTGGCGATCCATGGCGATGACTTGATTGTCGCGACGCACGGCCGCGGTTTTTGGATCCTGGACAATATCGCTGCTCTGCGGCAAATCAACGACGAGATAGCGAAGTCGGACGCCTTTCTGTTTCGCCCGCCTGTCGTGATTAATTACACGCCGGGCAGCGAACAAGGTACTCCGCAGCCACGCGACGAAGCGCTTGCGGAAAATCCACCGTTCGGCGCGGCCGTCGATTACTACCTGAAGAGTTCGGTCAGCGGGCCGGTTACGCTTGAGATTCTCGATCCGTCTGGCGAAGTCTTTCGCCGCTACTCGAGTGAAGATCGCCCGCCCGCTATCGATCCAAACACGCTTAATATTCCGGCGTATTGGGTGCCGCCGGCGAAGGCACTCTCGAAAGAATCAGGCATGCATCGATGGATTTGGGATTTGCGGCCAACGCCCACGGCTCGCGGTGGCGGCGCTGGTGGCGGCGGCGGTGGGTTTTTTGGCCGCAGCGCCGGATCAGTTCTGCCCGGCGCCTATACCGTTAGGTTGACTGTTGGTGGCCGGAGTTATTCTCAACCTTTGATCGTTGAATGGGATCCGCGTTTGAAGTGATTTGAGAATGTCGAATGGACAATTCAACTTCAATTGACGAGCATGCTGCGCTTGAACCCGAGCAGCACGTGCGGCAGCTCAATGACGAGTGGGTAAAGGCGATGGTCCGGCGTGATGGCGCGACCCTGGATCGGATCATGGCTGAGGATTTCATCTTTACTTACCCTCTGGAAGGTGACGACAAGGCCCAGTTCATTGCGGACGTGACCTCCGGTGATCTCATAGTCCAGCACATTCACCGCGAGCAGGTCAGCGTGCGTTTGTTTGGCGACACGGCGGTCCTGACGGCACGCGACGCGGTTGAATGGAACTATCGCGGCCGCCAGCTAAAAGGTCAGTACAAAGTCCTTCAGGTCTATTGCCGGCGCGAAAAGGGCTGGCAGTTGTGCGTCATCCAGGCCTGTCCCATGGATTGATCGCAAAATGGAAATTCCTTCGCGGCCCGGGTCTTACTTTGCGACGTTGCGTGAAAGAAAGTTTGACGAATTTTCTCGCGAAGACGCAAAGGGAATTGAAGGCGCAAAGCTGTCTGCGACAATTTGTAAAGCCCTCCTTTAATATAGAGCCAGAGTTTGTAATATAGAGCCAGAGTTTGTCGTGCATTCATTCAAGCCCAAGAAGGGATCCGTTCATCAAGATCAAACTTCCGCGATTTCTCCTGCGCGCCGCTCGGCCTTTGAAATTCTGCGCAGTGTCGAGCAGGACTCCGCTTACTCGTCTGTGCTTCTGGCCGGACTCGGTGAAGAAATGCGCACCGAAGATCGCGCGCTTTGCCACGAGCTGGTCCTCGGCGTGTTGCGACGACAGTTGTGGCTGGACTGCGTCATCGAACATTTCGCAAATCGCAAGCCCGAAGGTTTCGATTTGGCGGTTAAGTTAGCGCTGCGACTCGGTCTCTATCAGCTTCGTTTTCTTTCTCGCATCCCTCAGTCCGCGGCGGTGAACGAATCAGTAAGACTTGTGCGCGCAGCTGGGATCAGCTCGGCAGCGGGATTAGTGAACGCAGTGCTCCGGGGCGCGACGCGCGAACCTGAATACGATCCGGCAGCCGTCGTCGACGGTGACGAAAAAACGGCGATTGAAACTTCGCATCCGCAATGGTTAATCCAGCGCTGGGCCAACGCCTTCGGATTCGAACACGCAGTTGCCTTTGCGCATGCCAACAACGAACCAGCGCCGGTTGCGTTTCGCTATACACCAAAGGCATTGGCAGTTGAGGAACAACCGGAACGAATCATCAAAGAACTCGAAGCGAGCGGCGCTCTGCTGACTTCATCGCAAATCGTTCCGAATGCATGGCGCGTTACGGGCGCTGCGGGCACTGTCCGGCAATTGGCGCGCGATGGATTGATTTACTTGCAGGACGAAGCTTCGCAGCTGGTCGCGCATTTGCTGGGTGCCCAGTCGAACGAACGCATTCTCGACGTCTGCGCCGCGCCCGGCAGCAAGACAACGCACATCGCAATGCTCGCGCCGCAAGCCACGATTGTGGCCGGAGATTTACACGAACATCGCTTGCGCACGCTGAAAGAATTAGCGATGCGACAAGGGGTCGCTGACATTCAATTCGTGGTCTATGACGCGACGCAGCCGCTGCCGTTTGCTGAAGAGTCTTTTGACCGCGTGCTGGTCGATGCTCCGTGTTCGGGCACCGGAACGCTGCGCCGCAATCCGGAAATTCGCTGGCGCCTCAGCCCCGCGGACATTGAAGAGCTATCGCGAAAGCAAACACGGATTCTCGAGAATGCTGCCACGGTAGTTAAGCCAGGTGGGCATTTGGTTTACTCAACCTGTTCGGTCGAACTTGAGGAGAACGAGGTCGTGGTCGAAAAATTTCTCACCGAGCACCTGGATTTTGACACGGCGATTTTGGATGTCCCGCCGGAAATGCTGACCGAAACCGGAGCCGTCCGCACCTGGCCGCACCGAGAAGGCACCGACGGCTTTTTCATCAAGGCATTTGAAAGGGAGCAATAAGCGTCGAGTACCGGCCCTCCGGGCCTGAATCGCAAGCCTGACCCCTTTGCTCGGATGTTGCTTGCGACCCGTCGTCCGCGAATGCTAGACTTCGCCGTTGATTTGCGGCCCTTTTGGCCGCGCGCCTGGATAGAAAGACAAACCCTCGTGGCATTCATCAACAGCGCCCTTTTGGCGCTCAAGAGAGTTCTCATCGTCATCCTGATTGCCATCGCCTTCTCGGTGGGCTTGTTTGGCGCCATCATCCTTTCCCTGCACAGCTCGCAAACGAAAGTTCCGGACATTATGGGCAAGGATCGCACCTCCGCCGAGAATGCGATCGAAGCGGCGCACCTTAATTTTCGCGTGCGCGCGATCCGGCCCGTCAGTGATGCCAAGCCAAACACAGTCATCATCCAGATTCCGAATGCGGGCGAAGAAGTCAAGGTCGGTCAAACGGTCGCGGTTGACCTGAGCCGCCCGGCGAAGGAAGGCGAGCCGGCCCCCACCACGACCGAGGTCCAAAAAGAAGCGCAGCCCGAAAACGCGAACGAGCGCGCCGCGAATGCCAACGATAACAAGCCGAAACGGAACCGGAACGCGAATAGTAACAACAAAAACGGGAACGACAACCAGAATGGGAACGACAACAATCGCAATCGAAACGGGAACGCAAACGGCAACGCAAATCGTGTTACTACAGGCAATCAGAATCTCAACCCGACCGGGATACCAAACAACAGAAACGACAATGCAAGTCGCAGCCCGGCGAACGCCAATCACGGAAACGCCAATCTGAATACAAATCGCCGCCGCGCGGTAACGGCCCCAACACCTAACTAAGAGCAAGAGTTCTAATGGTCGAGATTGCCCCATCTATTCTTTCTGCAGACTTTTCGCGTTTAGGTGAAGAGATCCAGGCCGTCGAGCGCGGCGGCGCTTCTTTGCTGCATGTGGATGTGATGGATGGGCGCTTCGTCCCTAACATCACGGTGGGATTACCGGTTGTAAGAGCAATTTCCCGTGCAACCCGTTTACCTATAGACGCGCATCTGATGATTGTCGAACCGGGGCGTTACGCCGAACAATTCGTCAAAGCCGGCGCCAAAATGGTTTCTATCCACGTTGAGGCTGACGCGCATTTGCATCGCACGATCGCCGGAATCAAGAGTGCCGGCGCGCAAGCCGGGGTGGCCATCAATCCGGCGACTCCTTTATCGGCTTTAGATGACGCACTCAAGTTCGCTGATTACATTTTGTTGATGTCGGTCAATCCAGGTTTCGGCGGCCAGGAATTTATTGATGCTTCGCCGGATAAAGTCCGACGCTTGCGCGCGATGATTCAGGAACGCGGGCTTAAGACGCGCATCGAGATCGACGGGGGCATCGATCTCAAAAACATTAATGAAGTGGTCAGTGCCGGAGCTGAGATCATCGTGTCCGGCACGGCCGTGTTTGGGTCCGGTAATCCGGAAGCTTCCGTGCGCGACCTGCAGGAAGCGACCGTGCAATGGGTGTAAGGGGATTGGCGATTTTTGATTTCCGATTTCCGATTTTCAAAGCCGATGAGGCTTAACGTCGTAGCTTGATTGACTTTTCTCGTGTCAGCTCGGTTTCTCCATGGTTGTGAAAGCTGAAATCAAGCGCACAGGATTGCAGCGACGCTCACCGCAGTCTAGAATCCATTTTTGTTCTTAGAGTTTTCGGAGGTATCAAATGGTTTTTTGTTCATGGCGTAGTTCTCATCCCGGCAATTACATTAATCGGTCAATTGGCAGAACACTTTGTCTAATATCAATCGCGATTGGCCTGGTGGGACTTTCGCTCGCTACCGCGCCCGCGCTTGGACAGCAGTCGCAGAAACCCGCTCAGAGTGAACTCTCAAATGTTCAGCGTCTAAACGTGCTGCGGTCGAAACTTGAATCGATGCGGCGGTCTCTGGAAAGCGGAATCGCCGGAATGAATGCGCAGGACACCGCGGACAAGAAAGCAAATGCTGACGATCCGCGCGAGCGTTTGCGAGGCCTGACCAAGGAAGTGGCTTCGATCCGAGGCGAGGTTGGCGATCTGATTTCCAAGAGCGACAAATCGGAAAGGTTCGATGCTTCCAGGATCGATTCACTCGAGACTTCAGTCGCGGAGCTGAATACCCGCGTGCAAAACTCTCTCCAGGAAACTGCCAGCGCGCGAAAGGGCGAACCAGCGAACTATCGCCCGTACGCGCCCAAACCTGAAAAGAAGAAAAGAAGCCTGCTGGGCCGCATGGTCCCGTTCCATGGCGGTGGCGGCGACGAAAAATACAGGGATCTAACCAGCACCACCGCGCCGGGACGCGATCGCGTTTTGTTTGAAGAGGCTGCCAGGGAAGTTCGTAAAGGAAGTCACGAAACCGGCCGGCTGCTCTTCAATACGATCATCACAACCTACCCTGACTCGCCGTATTTATCGCTATCAAAACTGGCAATTGCGGATTCCTTTTACTTGGAAGGCGGCACCAGCTCGCTGGTCCAGGCGGCGCAAGCCTATCAGGATTGGTTGACCTTCTTTCCGACTGACCCGCTCGCTGATGATGCAATGCTGAAAGTTGCTGAGTCTGAGATGCGGCAGATGGGCTTGTCGTCTCGCGACGTCACGCACGCGCGAAAAGCCGAGCAGCGGCTCAAGGCCCTGTTGCAACAATTTCCGCAGACGGAACTGCGACCGACCGTCGAATCGCGCCTGCGCGAAGTCCAGGACAATCTGGCAATGCATGACCTGGAGGTCGGCAATTTTTATTATGACAGCCGGTACATACACCAAAAAGGCGGGTTGAAAGGCGCTCAGGATCGCTACAAAGAAATCGTCGAGAAATATCCTAACTTCTGTTACATGGATCAAGTGCTATTCCGTTTGGGCACCACCTATCAACAGGAGGAAGAGCCTGACGAGGCCGCGAAATACTATCAGCAATTGCTGCGCGACTATCCGAACAGCCAATACCTCGACAAAGCCAAAGATCAACTGAACGTTATCGGATCTGCAATTCCTGAACCCGATCCGATCAAGAAGAACCTGCCGCAATGCGAGAAACCGACGTTCATGCAGAACCTGATGCAACAGGTGAGCGGCAGTGCGAATGTCACAACCGGTAGTGACGGCATCCTGATTACCAGACATGGCGAAGGCCAGGATTTGATCGACGTGGCGATCGCCAACGGCGGCGAGTTGCCGGCGAATGTGCAGCCAGTGATTCAGCGCACGCCACCGGCGCGCGTTCCGATCAACCAGACTGCGCAGCCCGAAGCTTTGCCTGAACAGAAAAAGGTCGGCATTACGATCCAACCAACCCCGAATGGACCACAACCAGATCGGATCAATCCCGCGGTGCCCGCAGCGCCAGTCGGCGGCACGCCGGATAAAAAGCCACAACCGAAGGCGTCGCCGACACCTCAAACTAATCCATAGCGAAATGAATCCACGCTCTTGACTGCTTAATGTGAGCCAACCCGCAGAGCTTCAAAACGAATTGACGCAACGCCAGCGAAAGGCGTCAATAATTGTCGTCATTTTTCTGGTTTTGACTTTAGCCCTGCTTGCGGCCGCATTTTGGGGCGCGCGCACCATATATCGCCCGGGCGATCCAGGTATCATCTGGCCATTGCGCATCGTGGTGCTCGTTTTGGGACTCGGGGCGGTCGTGTTGCGCCGGACGAGGTTCAATGCGATGCGATTGAAGGACATTGCCGCCGTGAAAGGGGCATCAGCCTTACTGAAGGCTTTGCAGGACACAACAATTCAGATCGCCTGCGTGGGTGGCGCGATAGCTCTGCTGGGCTTCGTGATCACCATTCGCACCGCCGATTGGTCCGATATGTTGCGAGCCGCCGGGGTTGCACTGATTGTGCTGTTCTACGTCTACCCGATTAAGACTTCGTGGGAGCGCGCGCTGGCGATGCTGGCGCCGCCAAATGAACAATAGAGTCAGTTTGAAGCGACGTTCGGCGCGAGGCGGATGCCTCCGGGAGTGGATGTCCCAGGAAGATTCTTCGTACCCGCATTTCGCCGGCGAAGGAAGTTGGCGCCGTCCTCTTTCGAAATGAGTCCTCTGTGAACAAGGTCCTGCACTGCTCCTTCAAAGGTCATCATCCCGTGCTGCCTTCCGGTCTGCATTACCGTCGCGATTTGATGTGACTTGCCCTCGCGAATCAAATTAGCTACCGCGGGAACGTTTATCAGCACTTCCACTACCGGGACTCGCCCCTGGTGATCCGCTCGAGGCAATAAGGTTTGCGCCACTACGCCGCGCAAACTTTCAGACAACATGACGCGGATTTGCATCTGCTGACCTTCGGGAAAGACGTCGACGATACGATCGATTGCCTTGAGGGCACTATTTGTGTGGAGCGTGGCAAAGACCAGGTGACCGGTCTCCGCGGCCGTAATTGCCAGCGCGATGGTTTCGAGGTCGCGCATTTCACCAACCAGAATGATATCCGGATCTTCTCTTAAGGCTGCGCGCAAAGCATTGCTGAACGATCTTGTATGGCTCGCCACTTCGCGCTGGTTTATCAGAGAACGCCGATTCTCGTGAACGAACTCGATCGGATCTTCAATCGTAATGATGTGGGCCTGTTGCTCAACGTTGATGGTATGAATCAACGATGCCAGCGTCGTGCTCTTGCCGGAACCGGTCGGACCGGTAACCAGAACCAACCCTTCGGAAACGTCAATCAGCCGGGCCAGTTGTTCCGGGAGATCCAGCTCCTTAATCGTTTTGATTTCTTCCGGAATCAAACGAAAAACCGCGGCCATCCCATGTCGTTGCATAAAGACGTTCACGCGAAAACGACCAATCCCGGGAAGCGGGTAGCTCAAATCCAGATCCAAATTATCTTCAAAAGATTGTTTCTGGCCCTCCGTCAGAATTTCGAAGATCAGGCTGCGGCAGGTGTCCGGCGAAACATCGCGATAGTTAAGCTTTACCATCTCGCCATGAATGCGCATGTAAGGCGAAGAGTTGCTCGCGACATGAAGGTCCGAGGCTCCTTGTTGTTTCATCTGCCGGAGAAGGTCATCAAGTCTGGCCATAGGTCTATCTAATTCGTCATCGTTATGCGCAGCAGCGCATGTTTATTCCGGGGTTACACCGCACCGATAATCCTGTTAGTGGAAAACTAAGGAAGGCCCTGAACGCAGTGGCGAGAAATCGAGCTGTGTTTCCTATTCTTCTGATCGATGTTCCGTCGATCGATTCTTTTCAGCTCGATTGCCAAACTTGCGCCAGGCAAAACCCGACTCGCAAGCTGGATTGACTATAACAAAAAGATCAGGGCCGTGGATAGCTTTTTAACCAGGAAGAGCTTCGCAGCCCGAATTCATTTTTGCTCTTAACCGGGCTATGGCTTATGACGCCGGCTTCTCGGAAGCGAATTGGAAGTCGCAGGGATGTACCCCGAGTGATCTGGATAGGGAAGCGCGGTTCCGTTGTGTGTAACCTAAGGTGGCAACCTCACGACTGTTCTCCATGGAAACCCAAGCAATCTGTTCGAATTTCACTAATTGTGGACTGGGCACACTCATTGCTCCTGTTGCCGCGGCGGTGGTTTCTATCCAGCCTTTGACTCTCCGCGGAAGATCGAAAGTCAATCAGCAAAGCGATGAAAGCAAAATCTCAAAAAAGAGAAACCGGTTTCAGCACAATCCAATTGCTGATCACCATCGCGATAATGGCGATTGTTATCAGCGTAGCGTTTGTTGGAATTACCAAGGCGCGCGCGCACATTCGCCGCATGAACTCTGCGCGGCAGTTTGCCGCTTATGTCGAGAGGGCACGCGGTGATGCCGTTCGTCGCCACGGCCAAACGAGGATCCAGCAGATCAATTCGACGACTTACGCGATAACCATGGACTTTGATGGCTCCGGCACTGTCGGCACTCGAAATTTCACGACGGAAACCGGCGTCACATTCAACATGCCAATCCCGATCATTGACTTTGATTGGCGTGGGCGAACTGCGAACGAAGACAACGTCGCATTTTCGAATACGAATGAGTTGCCGGGCTCAGTAAGCGTCATCATAACCGGCTCTGGAGATGTCACGATTAACTCAGAGATTTTTGAAGACGGCTGGCTGCCCGGTGTAACGGTTAGCCCGACGCCCGTGCAACTCATTCCTGATCCAAACGCAACTCCATCGCCGGCAGCATCACCGTCACCAGTGGCGTCACCCTCGCCAGGGGCCTCGCCATCGCCGCAGCCGTCGCCGACCGCGGTGCCATCGCCGACCGTGTTACCGTCGCCAACCGTATTGCCGACGCCGACGGTCCTGCCGACACCCACAATATTACCGTCGCCGACCGTGCTGCCGTCGCCATCGCCGACAACTGTGCCTTGCTCGATCTCAGCAAGTCCGAGCTCACTCTCCATTTTTGAAAATGGCTCGGCCACCGTGAGCGTGCACCTGAATAATTTTAGTGGTAGCGGGACCATCACCGCCACTTCCAGCAATACCGGACAGATACAAGTGACGCCGGCTTTGGCAACCGTCAGCGGCACCGCTTCGACGACATTCACAGTTGCCATAAAGAAACAGTCCGGTAGTGTCACTTTCACCTCATCGTGCGGGTCTCAGACCGTCAACGTCAGTCTCCGGACCAATTAAGGTTGGTAAGCATGTTCACTGTGAAATCACAAACAAACAGAACAAGTGAAAGAATCGCATCTTCTTGTAGAGCCCGGCGAAGCGACGAGGCCGGTTTCACCCTCTTGGAAACGGCGATCGCCCTCGTGTTGATGTCGATCGTTGGTCTTGGCGTCGCCTCAGTTTTTGTTTATGCCTCGAAATATAACGTGAGCGCCGCCGATCGCGAGCTATCAATGGCTGTCGCGCAGCAAAGACTCGAACAGTTGCGGAATGTCGCTTTCACAGATGCAGCGCTGGCCGCAACTCCGACTGCCGGCACAGCGACTAATGTGATTCGCGGAGGTCGCGAATACGACATCACCACGACAATTGTCGATTCGAACGTTGTGAACGGGCTGGCGACAACAAAAAGGATCACCATTAAGGTCGTTCCACGAAATGACTCCGCGAGTTGGGCGACCAGTGTGCAGTCTGTATTCGGTTCCGTCACATTGGTGACAGACCGCACATCGATGACCCTCGGTCCTAACCGCGCGTTCTAGGTGAAAGGTGAGTTCAATGAAAAGGCAGTCTGCGAAAATCAAATCTGAGGGCGGGTTTTCTCTTCTTGAGTTGATAATTGCCATGGCCATCACCGTGACGATCATGGGAGTTTCCAGCACCCTCCTGGCCGGCGCTTTGAACTCGCGCACCAAAGCCAACGAGACCAGCGATACCCTGGCAGATGTCCAACGGGCGCTGAACATCATGTCTCGCGAAATCGCTGAGGCCGGCTTCAATCTGGTAGACAATGGCATTGTGCCCGGGGATTCCGTTACGGACGCAAACGGAAACAGCACTATCAGAATTCGTTCCAATCTAAACAAGTTCAAGGAATTTAACGCAGATGGTACGCCGTTCAGTATCGCGGCGAGGAATGGCATCGGTCAGGTTCCTGATGACGCCGGCGAAGATGTCAAGTACTTTGTTTATCCTGCGGACACAACAACTTTGCTGGCGCGATACGATGCTTATGCCGCCCCGGGCGGCAAATCAACGGTCCTCGCAAACCGTCTTGACAGCCTTCATATTCACTATTACTCGCAGAAGGTCACCTACAATACCAATGCTGTATACGGCCCCGGCCGAGGCTGCGACATAACGGGGGCATCTCTCGCTGAGGTGGCTCCGAATGCCGCGAAATATGTCGTGATTGCTGTTTGCGTAAGGCAGGCGGCAGTCGGGACTGCGGGGAGTCCCGGATATCAGCCGGCGACCAACGTACTTCTAGTTTCTGACGTGGCGCTGCGTAATTCAAATCTTCCCATTTATTGATGGAGAACTGTAGCTATGAATCCCGAAGTTAAGAACAAAGTGTGGAAAGCCAACAGCGGCAACGGTCAAGGTGGCGCCGCCTTGTTGACTGTCTTGCTGCTTTCGACTCTCCTTCTGACGATGTGTGGCGTCCTGATATTGATTACCAGTATGGGAGCGCGAACCGCGATCGATTCAACCTCGGAGCTGCAGGCATATTACAGTGCTGAAGCAGGCGTACAGGCTTGTATGAACGTCTTGCGCGGTAACGTCGCGCCGAATGCGGCAATGCCGGCCGGAACGCAAATCAATTTTAGAAATGCGGTCAAGGCCTCAACATCCAATTTACCCACCGACTCTTCCACCTCTTTTCGGCTTTCTGGATGGTTGAACTACAACTACCCCGCAGGATCGCCAACTCGCGTCGGTTTGATGACGGGCTATACTCCGCAAACGGGGTTGGCTTACAGCGTTGACGTTACCGATCCCGATCACATTCCGGAAGCTTCGGGACTACCGAATCGATTGTTGTTGCACGTCACCGGCTACGGGCCGAAAGGCGCCATAAAAAATCTCGAAGTGATCGTCAATCGCTCGAGTTTCGACTATTCTCCGCAGGCTACGATCATGATGCGCAGCGGGGACGATTGTAGTGCCGTGAATTTCACTACCGGCGACAGCGCGGCAAAAGATTATTCAGGGCACGATCATGCCGTACCGCCCGCGGGCGTACTGCCATCGTTTGGCGCCACGTGCAACTCCGACACTACGATAGAAACAAATGCCGCTAATAAAAACACGGTCCAGGATCCGATTGCGGCGACGATTACGAACACCAGTCTTCCGCCGTGGTTGCAGTCGGCCGATCAGGCCCGAGCATTCCTCGCAGACCAAAAAGCCAACGCCATTTATCAGGGTCGTTATTTTACTTCTTTTAGTGGTTATTCTGGCGCCGCTGGGACGCCCGCGTTTAGTTTTGTCGATGGCGACTGCACTTTGGCTGGCGGTGCGGGTTTATTGATCGTGACGGGAAATCTGATCCTGGACGGAAACCCGAACTTCAACGGTCTCATTTTGGTTTTGGGAAACGGTTACGTAGAGCGAGACGGTGCCGGCAATGGAAATATTTACGGTGCGATGTCGGTTGCTCGCTTCGATCCGGTTGGGCCCGGTGGGTTTCTGGCTCCTACCTTCAATACGAATGGCGCAGGTAATTCAACGATGCAGTACGACTCAGCCGCGCTCCGGCAGGCCCTTGATATGTCAGGGCCGCGCGCTCAGGGGATTCACGAATACTAAGCCACCATTACTTGATGACGATCTTTCAGGCTGGGCTTAAAGACCCAGCCTTAAATTTTTGAACCAGAGTTGATTTGACGATGGGTTCTTGTTGGGGCTGGGAACCGGCGATTAGAGGATACGCGAATCCGAATCTATGCGGCGATCTCGACTGCTGCCTCTTTGAGGAATGGCGAGGCAGCCGTCCCGTTTTCGGTTATCTGCCCGTCGCGGTTGTAAGCAGCAAGACCGCGAAGAAAAAGCTCCCTGACGACCTGGGCATTAGCCAGCTTATGACTCGCCGCCAACGCCTCAATCTCACAAAAGATCTCATGGCGAAAAGTCGTTCCGACATAGACGTTAAAGGTTCGTCCTTTGTTTTTTCTCCTGCTGGTTTCCTTCATCGTTAATCTCCTCGTTACTCCCAATCACGCTGCGCAAATCAGGCGCGTAAGCGGATTTAGCCGGGTTCGGCGATCAGGTATCGTTCGAATTGTTCTTTTGTAAACCAATCGTGCTGCCGCTTGCCTTCAAGGCGAGTCTCCCATTCAACGATTAAGTCGAAACGGTCTGATATTGCGGCGTGATAAACACGTAATCAATGATTAAGCCGGATAGAAGGGTTGCAAGCAATCCCGGACCCTTGCCGCCCTGCCAGGCGCTGATCACAATCGCCGTCAGAAATAGTGGCATGGCAAAGGGTTTTATCACCGGCCACAAAGGCATCGCCAGCACTAATGCAACCCCCGGCAAGAGTGCGCCCATGCCATAGCGAATCAGCGTTGATCGAAGATTACGCATCGGGTTTCCCATGTGCAGGCCGCAGAGCTTAGCAGCAAGATTGAGGTCTGCACAATGAGTCCAGGGCCCGGCAGGTGGTCCTGCTCGGGTGTAATTCGTAACCGCCCAAACACTCGCTTGACGCACTCTAATCAGCGTGTTAGGTTTGCGAATCTAGTCAAGTTTGCAAAACAGGATTTTCAAAACCCAACTTGTGACCTTTACACCGGATTGAGAGACGGATTTGTCCGCGCCTTCGCCAACGCTAAAACGCACTCCGCTCATTGCCGCTCATCGTCGCCTCTGCGGACGAATGGTTGAGTTTGGCGGCTGGGAAATGCCGGTCCAGTATTCCGCAGGCACGGTCAATGAACATCTGCGTACCCGCACATTTGCCGGTCTGTTTGATGTTTCGCACATGGGCGAGATCGACATCCGCGGTCGCGAAGCGATTCCGTTCGTGAACCGAATGACCTCGAATGACGCAAGTAAGCTGGTTGATGGCCAGGCGCAGTACTCGGCCCTGACAACTCCTGAGGGCACAGTAATTGATGACCTGCTGGTCTATCGATTTGCGGAAGATCATTTGCTACTGGTCGTAAATGCCGGCACGACAGAAAAGGATTGGAAATGGATCCAGTCGCATCACGGAGATGAAGATGTGGAATTGCGAAATGTAAGCGACGAGTATTGCCAAATCGCTTTGCAGGGGCCCAGTGCGCTGGCAATTCTACAGAAACTAGCTGACCTGGCACTGTCTGAAATTAAGTATTATCACTTTCGCGAGGGAAAGATTGACGGAGTTCCGGCCATCGTTTCTCGCACCGGTTACACTGGTGAAGATGGCTTCGAAGTTTACGCGCCCGGTGACAAGGCCGAGCAGCTTTGGAACCAGATGCTCGAAGCAGGCAATTTTGGCTCGGATGATGGCGTGCTGCCCTGCGGCCTCGCCGCGCGCAACACCCTCAGACTCGAAGCCGGCATGTGTCTCTACGGTCATGAAATCGATGAAACCACGACGCTGCTGGAAGCGAACCTGGGTTGGATTTGCAAGTTGAATAAAGGTGACTTCATTGGGCGAGACCAGTTGCTGAAGCAAAAAGAGGAAGGCACAGGGAAAAAACTGATCGGCTTCGAAGTTACCGACCGCGGCATCGCGCGCGACGATCAGCAAGTATTTATTGGCGGTGAACATGCCGGGCGCGTAACTTCGGGAAGCCCGGCGCCGTTTTTGAAAAAGAACATTGGCATGGCTTATGTACCAACCGAATTCGCGCGCGAGCGCCAGCCTCTTGAAATTGACGTGCGCGGCCGGTTGGTAAGCGCGCTGATTGTTTCGACGCCTTTTTATAAGCGCAGAAAGTAAGAAGTCAAAATCAAATCTCGTAGGAGCATCAATGGCTAACGTTCCGGAAAATCTCCATTACAGCAAAGATCATGAGTGGCTGAAGGTTGAAGGTGAGGCTGCGGTAGTCGGCATCACCGATCACGCACAGGATCAACTGGGCGACGTCGTCTATGTTGAATTGCCAAAAGTCGGTGAGGAATTTGCAGCCAACGAACCATTCGGTTCAGTTGAATCCGTCAAAGCCGTTTCTGAGATATTCACTCCAGTAACGGGCGCGGTCATGGCCGTCAACGATTCGCTGGCCGACGAACCGGAAAAGGTAAATAAGGATCCGTACGGCGATGGTTGGATGATCAAGATCCGCATGAGCAAATCCGGCGAAGTCGATAGCCTTCTGACTGCCGCCGAATACGAAGACTTCACGAAAGCAGAGAGTGAATAGAATTGCGTTACATTCCCAACTCGCCCGAAGAACGGGCCGGAATGCTGCGGCAAATCGGCCTGGAATCTCCCGAAGAATTATTTCAATCGATTCCTGCAGAGATGCGCCTCAGCGACGGTTTGAAGACACCTGATGCTCTATCTGAAATAGAACTGCTCGGAAATTTCGAGAATCTGGCCGCCCAAAATACCGCCGCCCAACGGGCCTGCTTTCTCGGCGCCGGCGCGTATTCACATTATATTCCGACTGTTGTGGATCATATCCTCTCGCGATCAGAGTTCTTCACTGCTTACACACCATACCAGCCTGAAATTTCGCAAGGTACGCTGCAGGTGATTTTCGAATTTCAGACATTGGTGTGTCAGCTAACCGGGATGGAAGTCGCGAACGCTTCGATGTATGACGGCTCGACGGCGCTGGCAGAGGCGGTTTTGATGGCTGAGAGAGTCACAAAGCGATCCAGGGTGATCGTAGCGGGCGCGATTCATCCTGAATATTTGGAAGTTGTGCACACCTACGTGCAGCACGCTGGAATCGAGCTTCAACACACAGCGTTTGATCCTGATAGCGGCCAGGTTAACCCTGCAGATCTGCGCCTGGATGAAAACGCTGCTGCACTCGTTGTGCAGTCACCGAACTTTTTTGGCTGCATTGAGGATGTAGCCGCGCTTTCAAATGCAGCCCATCGCGCGGGCGCGCTCCTGATCGCGGTAATTACTGAGCCGATTTCGCTGGGACTGTTGAAGTCTCCCGGCGCTTGTGGCGCCGATATCGTAGTCGCCGAAGGCCAGTCGTTCGGCGTGCCGCTGTCGTTCGGTGGACCTTACGTCGGATTGTTCGCGACGCAGGAAAAGTTCGCGCGGCAAATGCCTGGACGATTGGTTGGCGAAGCTTTTGACAAACAAGGACGACGCGGCTTTGTCCTGACCCTGGCAACTCGCGAGCAACATATACGGCGTGAGAAAGCGACATCGAATATCTGCACGAACGAGGGATTGATTGCCCTGGCGGCGACTGTTTATCTGGAAACAATGGGACGGCGGGGACTCCAGGAAGTCGCCGCCCAGTGCGCGCAAAAGGCAGCCTATGCTGCGCAAAGAATTGCCGAAATTGAAGGTTTCTCGCTCCCGTTCTCGGCTCCGCGTTTTAATGAATTTGTGGCGCGCGCACCGATCGCCGCAGTCGAGTTACTTTCCAGGCTGGCAAAGAACAAGCAGCTGACAGGCGGACTCGCTTTATCACGCTACCTCAAAGATCGGCCAAATGATTTCCTGGTTTGCGTCACAGAAACGAATTCAAGAAAAGACATTGATGCGCTCGTTGAGGGGCTGCGTTCGGTTTCCGCCGGGTAAGGCGCCGCATAGGTTGCAAAGTGAAGTCCGAAATTACCAAAGTAACAAATCACATCAGTCACAACGAAGCTTTGATTTTTGAGCGCTCGCAACCCGGACGTCTGGGCTATCGTCTGCCGCAGCTCGATGTCGACGAACAGCAAATGAGCGAAATCATTCCGCAGAGTTTTTTGCGTGACGATGACTTGGAAGGTGTTCCGGAAGTGAGCGAAGTCGACGTAATTCGTCATTTCATCCGCATGTCCACCTGGAACTATTCAATCGATCTCGGCATGTATCCGCTCGGCTCGTGCACGATGAAATACAACTCGCGACTCAATGAGCGGGTCGCGCGGATCGCGGGTTTTGCTCATCTCCATCCGCTAGCTGTCGAGGAAGAAGCTCAGGGCGCACTCCAGGTAATTTACGAATTGCAGGAGGCGCTGGCAGAGATCACGGGCCTGCCCGGTATTTCTCTGCAGCCCGCGGCCGGTGCTCACGGTGAAATGACCGGCATCATGATAATTCGAGCTTTTATTGATGCTCGCGATGGCAAGGAAGCCTCGGCACGCCGGCGCACGATGTTGATTCCGGATTCAGCGCACGGTACAAATCCCGCTTCAGCGCATTTATCGGGCTTCGCGGTAAAAACAGTTCGTTCGACGCCTGAAGGGCTTACCGATCTTGATCATCTTAGCGAGCTTTGCGCGCAGGGAGACGTCGCCGGATTGATGTTGACCAATCCCAACACGCTTGGCCTTTTCGAAAAAAATATCCAGGAGATCTGCCGCATTGTGCACGAGGCCGGCGGACTTGTTTACATGGATGGGGCGAATATGAATGCGCTGGTCGGGGTCGCGCGTCCCGGAGACATGGGCGTCGATGTCATTCATTTGAATCTGCACAAGACGTTTTCGACTCCCCACGGTGGAGGGGGCCCCGGCTGCGGACCATGTTGCTGCACAAGAGAACTCGAGCCATTTCTTCCGGTGCCTCGCATCGTGAAAGAGAAGGACCGGTTTGTTCTCGATTCCGACCGGCCGAAATCAATCGGGCGCGTCAAGGCTTTTCACGGTAACTATGGAATGATGTTGCGGGCGCTGGCTTATGTTCTCACGCATGGCCCTGATGGGCTGCGGGAAGCGACCGAGGCGGCCGTGTTGAATGCGCGTTACATTGCGCACGGCCTTGTTACCGAATATGACAAACCCTTCACAGCGCCGCCGATGCACGAAGTCGTTTTCACCGACAAGCGACAGTCGCGCAAAGGGGTGCACACGCTGGACATCGCCAAGCGCCTGATTGATTACGGATTTCATCCGCCGACGATTTACTTTCCGCTAATTGTTCAGGGCGCAATGTTGATCGAGCCAACCGAGTCGGTCGGCCACCAGGAACTTGACCAGTTTATTGAGGCCATGCGTTCGATAGCTCATGAAGCCGTAGAGGACCCCGAGCTCGTTCTAAATGCGCCGCACACGACACGAATAGGACGGCTCGATGAAGCAACTGCGGCACGCCGACCCGTGTTACGTTGGAAAATGCCACAGACCCTTTCGAGCAAAGCTCCCAACGCGTCATAAAAACCAACCCAACGGCGGCAATAGCCCTTGTCCGCTAAATTTTGAGCGAGTCCGCACGATATCGTATTTCGTACGAGGGAAAAGTTACGATCTCAGGCATTCAGCCGGGCTAAGCGGTCGTCACTGCTTATTTTTCGGGAAGGGCACACCAGTTGCTGAGCCTCCGCGACAGGAGGTTGTATATGACTTCAGATTATTTAAAGACAAAAATCGGCGGCGTTATCTTGTCGCTGGCGGTTCTGTTCGGTATCGGCCTGGCTGCAAGCATAACTGCCCAAGCCCAGTATCCTTACCCGCAGTATCCACAGTACCCGCAATATCCCAATGGTCAGACCAGGCGCGATCGAGATCAAGATCGGGATCGTGACTGGAACCGCAATCGTGACTATCGAAATGGTCGCGGATACGGAAACTATGCTTTTGACCAGGGCTATCAGGCCGGGCTCTACACGGGCCAAAGTGATGCACAGAGGAATCAGAATTATAATCCGCAGCGGTCGCACTATTACCGCAGCGGTAACAATGGCAATTCCTCTTCTTACGGCCGGGACAAGCAGGCGTTTCGCGAAGGATTCCTTCGAGGTTACGATGAGGGTTACCGTCGCTATGGCGGGCGCAATCGACGTGGCGGAGGCTTAGGCAGATGGTTTCCGTATTAGGCTAACATCATAGTTCTGTGAAGCGGACGTATCTCCAGACGTTTGCGCAGGGCTCAATAATGAAAATGCCGCGACTGAGGTCGCGGCATTTTCTGATCAAGATTTAGAAAATCTTACGCCTCCCAATCGCCCGAGCCCATTGCGCTTTCTGAGGAGACATCGGCAGGAATTCTTAAAAGAGCAAGTCGCTCTACCACCTGGCCATTGATGATGTGTCGGTCGATGATCTCCGCGACGTCCTGAGCCCGCACCTGCGCATACCAGACCCCGTCTGGATAAACGAGCACTGCAGCACCGATTGCGCAGAGGCCAACCGAGGCGCATTCAGTCAGCACCACGCTGCCCTTTGGATTCTTTCCTTTCTTCTGGTTGCCGAACAGTATGCCAAGCGATTTCAATTCGCGCTCGAAAGTCTCCTTGACCTGCGGACTATCGGCTGCAGAGCAGGACTTCCCGGTGCAAACAAAAATGTGATAGCGAACAGGTGCGGAAATTACCGGCGCCAACCTGTTTAATTCGTCAATGTCTTCAACAAATTTGTTTTCCATTCCCAAAGTACCCGCAGTTATCCTAACATGAACGCCTACCCTCGATTAGTCGGGCTAAGGTCCAGGCGGGATGCGCTCGTTGTTTTCGGAATTCGTCAACCGAGGCCGGATACTCCGAATCTTTTCTGGCAATTGAATTCATTGTAAGATTAGGCGAACGGGCGACCGCTTCGCCGACCGCGGGAAACATCGGGCGGTCACGCGCGCGGGCGCCTGATTTGATGTTGACGCACAATTGGACGAACAATGGCAGCACATGATGTCACCGGTCTGGTCATCCACATCTCATCCGTGAACGATCGGTCCACGGAAGTTGTGATGAGCGAGCGCATTCGCATTGGCGCCTGCGAAGACTGCGATGTCAAGATCCGATTACCGCAGCAGCTGATTGAAGCGACTGCGAAAGTTCCCGTTATCGAACTGGCGAGATCGAACGGATCTTATCGGGTCACGAGTCTGAATTCCGGCGTTGAGATCAGACTCAACGGCAAGCGAATCAGACCCAATGCTGCGATTGATGACGGTGACGAAGTCTGGATTGGTCCTTCCGGTCCTTCGATCCATTTTTTCCCTGTCGGATCTACAGCCGCTCTTGTTCCCGGCCGCCGCGATACGGCGCACGTGGCGCCTTTCATCGAACAAGCGGCGATGGAATCCTCCTCAACCGCGCGGAGGGACGATGCCAAGATCTTTCTCCGCGAATTCACCCGCGAATTGGTCCGCGAGATTAATCCCAGCACCAAGATCCTGGTTTTTGCCATCTTAATCGCCTCGGTCCTCGGCGCGCTTTACATTGGCATCGCGTTATCCAGCGAGATCCGGCGCCTGCGTAAGATCAATGACGATCTCCGCAGCCAGGCGGCGGCAATGAACGATCAGGTTTCCAAGACTAATGAACAACTTTCAGACCTCGATCGTTCAAACAAGGACGTCATTCGAAGCCTCTCGCTTGCCGTGAAGCTACGTAGTGATTACGGAAGTGGTGTCTGTTTGATCGCGGGCTCTTACATATTCGTCGAAGCTGGAACCGGCCGGCCGTTACGTTATCCCGAGACCCAAACGAACGAATCCGGCGGGTCTGTTCAAAGCGGAAACGATAATCCGGTCTTGACTCCGGAGGGCCGTGGTCCGATTGCGGAATATGAATTTGCGGGCACCGGTTTTTATGTTGGCGACGGCTATGTCGTCACCAACCGCCACGTCGCTCAGCCCTGGCTCGCTGATGAGCGCGCGCAAAGCTTGAATAGCAAAGTTAACGGCCAACCGCGATTAAAGAAGTTCATGGCTTTCTTTCCGGACCATCCGCAGCCAGTCACTTTGAAATTTAAGCAGGCCGGCCAACGAGAAGATGTCGCCATCTGTACGATCGACGCCAAAGAGATTCCCGCAAAGCTTCCATTTCTGCCATTGGAAAAAGAAGCTGAATCGGTCGCCGTCGGAAAGCCCGTGGTCATGATGGGATATCCGAACGGCCCTGACCGCCTGCTCGCTTTGCTGGATGAAAGCGAAGCGCGCAGCATTCAAGCTCGTTACTCTTCGCCCTTGGCATCACTGGGATATCTCGCGGAGAAAAAACTGATTCAGCCGTTGACCACGCAGGGCAATATCACCGATCTCGATGTGCGGCGAATCGTTTACGATGCGCGCACTGCGGAAGGCGGATCTGGCGCTCCTTTGTTTGGCCCATCCGGGCGTGTGATCGGGGTGTGCTTTGGCATCTTTACTGAAAATGCGGCTTCGAATTTTGCGGTTCCGGTGCGTTACGCGACAACGCTGCTCGAGCGATCGGGGTGGAAGCCGCCCGAGGCACCAGAGGCTGAGCAGGGAGCGAGCACCGGTCAAGGCAATCCCAAGACGGCCACTCAACGGTGACGTACGCCGAAACCCGCGCAAAACTGGCATGAACATTTCTGAGAGAATTTTGCTACTTAGGATCAGAGCGTTCGGGCAACCCGAAAGAGGGGTTTTTGTTTCTGATGGCGCAGTAGGATTATCGATCCAACCCGTTTAGCGCATCCTTCATCATCTGCTAAACTTGTCCCTTCGTTTTGATCACCACCGACAAACATCTTACCCACGACGAGTTCGGCGAACAGGCTTTAGCTGACAGCCACGATTTGCAGGCTCCGGTGAAGGCGCGCGGCAATCGCACTTTGGCCTGGGTGCAAACGATCGCGTTCCTGCTGGGCGTCCTCTTGCTGGTGTACGTGGTTCGCGCGGTCGGCATCCAGCCTGTCTTTGACGCTCTGCGAAACGTCGGGTTCGGCTTCTTTATTATTCTGGCGATTAATGGACTCCGACACGCCCTGCGCACAGTCGCGATGCGCGTTGCCGTGCCACCCGATCAGCGGCGTTTTAGTTTCATGCAGGCTTTCGCCGCGCGACTCGGCGGCGAGTCGATTAGTTTCCTTACTTTCGCCGGGCCTTTACTTGGCGAAGCAACCAAAGTGGCGCTGCTCAGAAAACGAGTGCCGCTGGTCCACGGAGTTCCGGCTCTGGTCGTTGATAATCTGATCTACAACCTTTCGGTCGCGCTGATGATCTTCACCGGCGCCTGCGCGATGCTCGTCCTTTATCCAGTGCCACCGGTCGCGCGCGCAGTGCTCTTTGGAATAGCGCTCTGCACGCTGCTGGGGATCGTGTTGGCCGGTTTAGCGACGCGGCGGCGCTCGACGCTTTTGACTGGAGTCATCGACCGCCTGGGCCGGCGGGGTGTTAGCCCGCGGTGGTTGCGTTCGCGGCGACATCATATCTATCGAATTGAATTGACCGTCTATAGCTTCTATAAACGCCGGCGCGCAGCGTTCCTGACAATGATCGGCTTCGATTTGATCTCGCATGCGACCAGCGTCTTGGAAGTCTACGTGACGCTCAGACTGCTCGGCTTTGCGCCGAGCGTCGCTGGATCATTCGTAATCGAATCGCTCACTAAAGTCATCAACTTTGCCTTTGGATTCGTGCCCGCGACAATTGGTGTCTATGAAACGGGAACGGAACTCATTCTGCGCAGTCTTGGATTCGTCGCGGCCACCGGCGTGGCGCTGGCAATCGTGCGAAAAGCGGCCATCGTCTTTTGGACCTCGATCGGCCTTTTGATTATCACGTCGCGAGCCCTGCCCAACGCCTGGCAGAGAATGCTCGACCGCAGTCCCCGCTTAAGGAAAATCATGGATAGCCTGGTGCTTTCAAACATCGCTCATCGACCGGCCCGCACCGCGGTCAGCATCGCCGGCATTGGCGTCGGCGTCCTGCTGGTGGTTTTTACCGTGGGGCTGGCCCACGGGATGTTGCGCGAACGTGGCAAGCGCGAATCCAACATGGGCGCGGAAATTATGCTGCGCCCTTTGGGAACCATCGGTCTCACTGGCTCAGCGGCGTTTACGGTGCCGGTTTCGCATGCCGCTGAAGTCGCCCGCGTCGAAGGCGTCCGGATGGCTGTTCCGATCGGCCAGACCCTGGACAAGAGCGATCGCGGCTTTGGATCGCATTTAATTGACGGGATCAATTTCGACCAATACGCGCCGCTGGCGGGATTGACGATCCGTGAAGGCCGGAAGATTGTTAACGGCAAAGAAGTCATCGTCGACGGTGTCTGGATGAGCGAACATCCAACGGTGAAGCTGGGCGACGACATCAGCGTTTACGAACAACCATTCAAGCTGGTGGGAATCTACGAGCCACCGGGTGGCGCGCGCCTGAAGATTCCGCTCGCTACCATGCAGGAGTTGCGCGGCAGCGATGGATTCTGCACCGCCATTCTTGTTTCCTGCGTCGATCCTGCCCAACAGGAACAAGTTGCCGCCCGCATCAGCGCTAAGTTCCCCCAGGATCAAATCCTCTTCACCCGCGACCTGCCCGAGCTATACCTCACCGGCGTTCCGGCCCTTAATGTCTTCCTGAAAGTGGTTGTCGGCGTGGCTTCGGTAATCAGCATGCTGGTGATTCTGCTTGCCATGTACACCACAGTAACGGAACGAACTCGCCAGATAGGCGTGTTGAAATCACTGGGGATGTCGAAATCGAACATTGCCTGGATGATCGAGCAGGAGGCGATTATCGTAACGTTTCTCGGCGTGGTGTTAGGTGTGACGCTGACCGCCCTGGCGCGGATTGGAGTAATGCGAACAACTTCTCTGATCGTCGAGATTGAACCGAAGTGGGTGATAATTTCGCTGGTTGTCGGTTTGATCGGCGGCTCGATCGGAGCGCTCTATCCCGCTTTGCGAGCGGCGCGCCAGGATCCGGTTGATGCCCTGAGTTACGAGTGACGGCGCTCCGGACCCAGCCACTTATCTACCTCGCTGCATCGTTACGGCAGATTCATTTCTGCGCTACCACCAATGATGGATCAGCAACCACCTTTCCAAAGGAGTCTGTTATGACCACGCGACTAATATCTTCTTCCGCTGTAATTTGTGTCTTCCTGGGATCCAGCTTCCAGGCGTTGGCGCAAACGTCCGAGCGCCGGCCCGCGAATCCAATGCCGCAAGCCCAGGAACAACCAACGACCCTGGCGGCGAATATGAATTCAATCGACGCCATGACGAATGAAATCGATCTGCTGCGAAAGTCTTTGCAGACTCTCAATACGCGGCTGCACGACATCAGCGACAAGCTGGCTGCTCCGGATGCAAAGCAGGGCGATGGGCCGAACGACAAACAAAAAAGCATCGCGGCCAACTTGAATATATTGACTCAGGCAGAGCAGCGCGCAGAAGTCCTGCGCCGCCAATTGCTCGAAGGGATCGAAAAAGAAATTTCATACAAGAGCCGCATCACGCAGATGGACGAGGACCTGCGGCCGGAAAATATCGAACGCAGCTTGAACTCAATCGGCACCACGCGCACCGTCGAGCTTCGCGATGCGCGGCGGCGGACTTTGGAAAACGAGCGAAAGGGAATCGATGTTCTGCTCGGACAAATTAATCAAAACCGCCAGCGGTTGGAAGAGGACGTGAGGCAAGCTGATTTGCTGGTCACGAAATTGCGGCTCCGCTTGATGCCCTTGATCGACAGGGAGATTGAGAAGCTCAATCCGGATTGATCGATTGGAACCAGTTTGAAAGAAAAGCCGAGACGGGGCAGACTTCTTGAAGCGAATTGGCGGCCATACGCCGAAGGCGTTCGCCAATTTCAGCCCAGGGCAACGCCCTGGGACGGGCGCAATTTAATATAAGGAACTCCGAAAGAGTTCGCCATTGTCTGTAATCCTCGCGAACTCTTTCAGAGTGTTTTGGAGTCACGGCTTTAGCGGGCCAGGTCGAATGAAAAGCATTCCGGCTGAAGCCGGTACTCCGAACTAAACAGCCGCACTCGACATCCTCCCGCCGAGCATGGTATTTCAGATACCCTCAACTAAGATTCGTCGTAACAAGGAGCGATATGGCTTACACGCATAACGAATTAAAACATAAGACGCTCGCCGAGCTGCGCGAGATTGCGAAAGGCATCGAGCACGAAGCTGTCCAGGGCTATACGCAGTTGAATAAAGAACACCTGGTGGTGGCGATTTGTAAAGCGCTGAACATAGACATCCATCAGCATCATGACGTTGTCGGCATCGACAAGGCTGCGATTAAATCAAGGATTAAGGCACTCAAGGCAAAGCGCGATGCGGCGCTGGCCGCTCATGATCACACGCAATTGAAACTGGCGAGACGTTCGATCCATCGCCTCAAGCGCCGGATTCATAAAGCGACCGTTTAGAGAATGCCTGGTGCGGGTGCGAACTTAACCCCAGCAGAGATCATTTCAACCTTCAAAAGAAGAAACTGTTAGCAAGAGTTCATCACGTTGGTGAGTTCAAGTCGTTGACGTTAAATATGGAACGATAAATCCATTACACCTTCGTTCCCGGAATTCCGACCTGCTCTCGTAGCTTTTGAAATTGCGGTTCAGCACGGAGAGAATCGAAGCCGGGATCAACTCCCAATAAAATAACCCAGCCAACCTTTTGGTCGACTGCCTTTTCCAGCAACTGGATGGCTCGCGTCTTTTGACCTAAGGCCGCGTAGACAAATGAAAGGTCCCATGGAGAAACAAAGCGCGATTTAGACGTTTGCTCGAGCTCGCCCAGAATTTTGAGTGCCTGAGCCTTTTGCCCGGCCAGAGCATAAGCCTGGGCCATGTCCGCCAGCGCTCGGCTGGTGTCTCCTCAGGTCGTTGAAGCGGCTGAAAGAGATGAGATTGCCGGACATGTCGGACAGCGTGTCGCCAAGCCCGGCGCAGACGGCACGGCGTTGTTCGCCGGTCGTCCGCTGGCAGAGGTATCTCAAGTGCCATAGGCACACATTTTAGAGGAGTTTAAGGCTTATTCTTTTTCTGCGAAAATTGTCTGCCTCTTCTCGCTAACTCCGCGCCGCACTTGTTGTCGTCATCTCGTCACGAGTATAATGTACGCCCCCCTTCTCTTTCAGCCCGACTTCAACCCCAGGACGGAAATTTGCAATTTTGGAGGGATGAGATGACACGCAATATTGCACACAAACTTTTTCTTGCGCTGATCGTTTCGCTGTTGGCAGTCGCGATGCACTCCAGCGCATTCGGTCAGGGACGGGGCGGTGGACACGGGGGTGGACCACCCGCGGGTGCGGGCGTCGATCGCGGAATGGGCCGTTCTTCGGATGCATCTGCCGGCCGGGCGGATACGGGCCGCGGCAACGCATCGGATAGATCGAACGGCCGTTCCGATGCCGGTTTGGATCGTGCCCGTACGGCCAGTCAGAATATGCATGATGCTGACAACGACTTGCGGAACCATCCGGGTATCGCGAACAGCCTGCATATGAACGCGAATGATCTACGTGCTGCTTACCAGGCGGCACTGGTGACGAATCCTAATCTGAAGTTCGGTCAGTTCGTCGCCGCGACCAGGCTCGCACACAACTTAGGGGGTCGGAATCCGGCAATTACCCGGAATGCTATTCTCGCGGGTTTGGCCGCGGGCAAGAGCATTGGTCAAACGCTCCACGATTTAGGATTGAGCCACGGTGATGCGAAAGAAGCGGTCAAAGAAGCCGATCGCGAAACGAAAGAGAGCAGAAAGCACTAATCGGAGAAGGTACCAGCAAAGCAGAAGAAAAAGCGTGCTTGCGAATGTCCGCGAGCACGCTTTTTTTGATCCGGCTGATCAACGCGATCCTACTCACTCGTTACTTCAACTAATTCCTTAATCCGGTGAAATTTCAACGTTGACTTTCATCACGATTTGGCTTACACACCTAACTAAATTTTCGCTCAACTGAATCCGAAAGAGGTAGCAATGAAGCAAGCCATCAATATCAAGGTTAATGGTGTCGGTCGCCAGGACGAGGTCGAGCCGCGCGTATTGCTGGTGCATTACTTACGCGACGTTCTCGGGCTCACCGGCACACACGTCGGTTGTGAAACTTCGATCTGCGGCGCCTGCACCATAATGCTCGATGGCCAGGCAGTAAAGTCTTGCACAATGTTTGCAGTGCAAGCCGACGGCGCCGACATTAAAACCATTGAAGGTCTCGCGACGAACGGCGAATTGCATCCGGTGCAGGAAGGTTTCTGGGAGCAGCATGGTTTGCAGTGTGGTTACTGCACGCCCGGAATGATCATCGCGAGCGCGCAGCTGCTGGATCGGAACTCAAGTCCCTCCCGGGAAGAGATTCGACACGGTTTGGAAGGTAATCTTTGCCGCTGCACGGGATATCAACACATTGTCGAAGCTGTTGAATATGCGGCAAAGAAAGCCGCCACCGCCAAATGACGACTTAAGGAGGTGAACCGATCATGGCGAATTATTTGTTCATCGAATCGCGTGATCCGTTTGAATCACGCGACGCGAACTTCATTTCCAAGACAGCCACGGCGTTGAGGCAAAACGGAAGCGAGGTGACGGTATTTCTGGTGCAGAACGGCGTCCTCGGGGCGCGTAAAAACGCGCGCGGCTCTCATCTGCAGGGACTCTCGGATTCAGGGGTGACGCTGCTGGCAGACGACTTCGCGTTGAAAGAGCGAGGTATTCGCGGCGACGAACTATTGCCCGCAGTGAAACCCGCGAGCATCGACGCCCTCGTCGACATTCTGGCCGAACAAAGTACAAAGGCGATCTGGCACTGACAGGGAGGTGAACATGGCCCAGCAAAGTTTGACATTAGCGCTGATGGATCCGCCGTACGAGTCGGCGAATACAACGACCGCGCTGCGGATCATTGACTCAGCACTGAAGAAAGGTATTCGAGTGAATGTTTTTGCATACGAGGGCGCAGTATGCCTGCCGTTGAAGGATCAGGCGCCGCACGCGAACCCCGTGAAAGGCACCACCGTCGAAGAAGAAGATCATCCGACCACCAAAAAGTTTATCAGCGAACTCTTGAAAATCGGGGGAGACGATCCGCTGTTGAATTGGGTCAACTGCGGCCTCTGCGTCGATGAGCGCGGCGCGATCAATGTCGTCGAGGGAGTGAAGCGGGGCAGTCCGAAAGAATTTCTCGAGATGGCCCAGGCATCTACCAACACCCTGGTTATTCCCACCAAGTAGAAACGAGGACGTTATGAAGATTCTAAACATTGTCGAGACCGCGTATCGCGGAACACTCGAAGAGCAGGATGACACGATTCTTTGGCTGAGCCGCGCCCTGAAAAACAACGGCGCCGAACTGACAGTCCTGCTCCGAGGCAACGCGGTTAACTATGTCGTGAACCAAAATTGTCCGCCCCTCAATCTCGGCAGCACGGGCATAAATCATCCGGCCTGTCCGCCCGAAGACATCAGGAAGCTGCGCGAGAAAGGTGTCGGCGTGTATGTCGTCAAGGACGATCTGACTGAACGCGGGATTGCCCCGGAGAACTGTGTGGGCGATCTTGAAATGATCTCGTCGGCCGGAGTCGCCGAGCTGTTTGATAAACACGATCAGATCTGGCACTGGTAGCCAACCGGGCATCGATTAATTTCTAAATCAAGTTGGGGTGAGATCATGACCAGCAAATATGTCGGACAAAGGGTCAAGCGCACCGAAGACCCGCGACTAATCAAGGGCCTGGCGCACTACGTTGACGATATTCGACTACCGGATACTTTGCATGTCGCCTTCGTGCGCTCGGTCTACGCGCATGCTCGAATCGACGGTGTTGATACGAGCCAAGCATTAAAAGCATCCGGGGTCGTCGCGGTTTACACCGGCAAAGACATAGCTGAAAAGATTGGGCCGGTTCCCTGTGCCAGCGCCCTGCCCGAATTGAAGGTGCCGGAGTATCGTGTCCTGGCAACCGGCGAGGCACTATTCGTCGGCCACCCAATCGCGGCCGTAGTGGCTACCGACCGGTATGCTGCGCGTGATGCAGTCGATCTCATCTCGGTGGATTATGGTGAACTGCCGGCGGTCGTCGATGTTGAAGAAGCCGCAAAAGGCGGCGCCCTGGTTCACGAAAAATTCGGCGACAACATTGCTTACAAATTGACGTCCGGCGAAGGCGATATCGATGCCGCGCTGAAATCATCCGATCGCATCGTCAAGCAACGTATGGTCCATCAGCGCCTGGCGCCAATCGCCATGGAGCCGCGCGGAGTGCTTGCTCGATACTTTCCCGGCGAAGAAGAACTGACGATCTGGTCGTCCACGCAGATTCCTCACTTGTTGCGGACCCAGCTCGCTTTGATGATCGGAATCCCGGAAAACAAACTGCGCGTGATCACCCCGGAAGTCGGCGGCGGGTTTGGCTCCAAGCTTAACGTTTATGCTGAAGAAGCTTTGCTGGGTTGGATTTCAATGCAGCTTGGGAAACCGGCGAAGTGGATCGAAAGCCGTCGTGAGAACGTTCAGGCGACAATTCATGGCCGCGGTCAGGTTGGTTATGTCGAGATCGGCTGCCGGAACGACGGGACGATCACCGGTCTGCGTTACAACGTCTTTGCGGATCTCGGCGCTTATCACCAATTGCTGACCCCGGCGATACCGACGCTAACCGGATTGATGTTGTCGGGCGCGTACAAGACTCCGGCGATCCAGATGAACGTCACCGGCGTGTTTACCAACAAGATGGCCACGGACGCGTATCGCGGCGCCGGCAGGCCGGAAGCAACCTATGTCGTCGAGCGAGCAATCGACCTTGTCGCGGCCGAACTAAAAATGGATCCGCTGGAAGTGCGGCGCAAAAACTTTCCGGCGGCCTCTGAATTTCCGTTTCACACGGCCACCGGCCTGGATTATGACAGCGGCGATTACGAAGCCGCGCTCGCGAAGGCGATCACAAAATCCGATTACAAAAAACTGCGCGCAGATCAGAAGAGAGCTCGGGACGAAGGCCGGATCGTTGGCATCGGCGTTTCCAGCTATGTCGAGATTTGCGCGCTGGGACCGTCGCAGGCCATGCCCGCGGGCGGATGGGAAAGTGCCACGGTGCGCATTGAACCCACCGGCAAGGTGACGATTATGACCGGGGCGTCACCGCATGGTCAGGGGCAGGAGACTTCGTTTGCCCAAATCGCCGCGGATGAGCTCGGCGTGGGCATCAACGATGTAACTGTCATTCATGGCGACACCTCAATCGTGCAGTATGGAATCGGGACCTTCGGCAGCCGGGCGACGGCCGTCGGTGGGACGGCGGTGCTGGTGGCGATCGAAAAACTAAAAGAGAAAGCCAGCAGGATTGCCGCGCATCTTTTGCAGGCAGATGCGTCTGAAGTCGCGTTCCTGCAAGGCCGCTACACCAGGGCCGCAAGCAAGAGTGCCGCGGCCGGCGAAGCGTCGGTGCCGGTTGTGCCGATGGGCCAGGATCCTGCGGGCGCGCTTCCCGAACCCCAGGCGAATGGCCGAAGTTCAGTCACGCTTCAGGACATTGCTCTGGCGGCACATCTCGCGAAGGAACTCCCGCCCGACATGGAGCCGGGGTTGTCAGCCACGTATTTCTTCGAGCCAAAGAATTTCACTTTTCCATTTGGGACGCACATCTGCGTGGTCGAAATCGACAAAGAAACCGGCGAGACAAAGTTTCTGAAATACGTGGCCGTAGATGATTGCGGCAAAGTAATCAATCCGATGCTGGTCGACGGCCAGGTGCACGGCGGTATCGTCCAGGCAATCGGTCAGGCGCTCTACGAGGAAGTTGTTTATGACGAGCAGGGACAACTCGTCACCGGCGAGTTGATGGATTATGCGCTGCCAAAGGCTTCGCAGCTTCCCTGGTTTGAACTTGATCGCACCGAGACACCTTCTCCTGTTAATCCGTTGGGAGTGAAAGGTGTCGGTGAAGCCGGCACGATTGGCGCGACGCCGGCAATCGTGAACGCGATTGTCGATGCGCTGTCACCGTATGGTGTGAAACACATAGACATGCCGGCGCGGCCGGAAATGATTTGGAGATTGATTAACGGTTAACATTTGGGGCGCGGTGGCAATCCCGACTCATCGGGGACACCGCTTTGGATCGTTTGGAGTCCCGCCTTCAGGCGGAATCATTCGTGAAGTCAACTCCGCATAAATGCGGTACTCCGAACTAAAGAGCCGTCGACGCTTCGCTTTCACGGCGTACTGCTCCAAAAAAGGAGAAGGCATGATTCCAACTGAATTTGATTATGTACGGGCAGGCACGCTCGACGAGGCGCTTTCGCTGCTGGCGCAGAATGAAGACGCCAAGATTCTCGCCGGCGGCCACAGCCTGATTCCGGCGATGAAGCTCCGTCTCGCGGCGCCGCCGATGCTGATCGACATTGGTCGAATTAAGGATCTTTCATACATTCGCGAAGAGAACGGTCAGATTCGAATCGGCGCGATGACCACCCATTACGAAATTGAATCATCTGACTTGCTCAAAGAGATTTGCCCGCTCTTGCCGGAATGCGCTTCACATATCGGCGACGTGCAAGTGCGGAACAAGGGAACGATCGGCGGCAGTGTCGCGCACTCTGACCCCGCCGGAGATTGGCCGGCGGCAGTCATTGCCCTCAATGCCGACGTAGTCGTGGCGAGTAAGAACGGCGAGCGCACAATCAAAGCTGACGATTTCTTTATCGACCTTCTCACTACCGCCTTAGAGCCCGGCGAGATCCTGCGCGAGATTCGCGTCAACAAATCAAATAGCCGCACGGGGCAGGCTTATGTGAAGATGCATCATCCCGCCTCGGGTTTTGCGGTTGTCGGGGTGGCCGCGAGTTTGACGCTCGGCGGCGATACCACATGCGAACGTGCGAGCATTGCCATCACAGGCGTGTCATCGAAAGCCTATCGCGCAACCGCGGTTGAGTCTGCACTGACCGGCAAGAGCCTTGATTGGCAAACAATCGCCGACGCGGTCTCGCACGCTTCGGACGGAGTCGATTTTAACGGCGATTTATTTGCTTCCGCAGATTACCGGCGGCACCTGGCTGAAGTCTATACAAAGCGCGCCATCGCTGCCGCTATGAAGTCAGTACCATCCGCGTGAGCGGATGGGTCATACGCTCACCTTGAGGTTGGTCGATGGACCCACCTGCCAACGCAGGTGGTACTGACCTCATTACTTGCGGAACCATGAAAGTCGAAGGGACACATGAATTGCATGTTCTGCGTGAGCGCGTCTATGCATTGCTGATCGATCCCGAAGTCCTGCGCCGCTGTATTCCCGGTTGCGAAGCCCTCGAGGAGACTCAAGAGCACAGTTACACGGCCACCATCAAAGCCGGGGTGGGCGCGATTAAAGGCACCTTCAAAGGAAGCGTGCATTTGGAAGACATGCGTCCGCCTGAACACTATCGCATTGTGGTCGAAGCCCGTGGCGGCCCTGGTTTTGTGAAGGGCTCGGGAGACTTTGATCTCGAAGATCAAGATGGCACGACCCTCATCAAGTACGCGGGCGAGATGCAGGTTGGCGGCACAATCGCGGCTGTCGGCCAACGCATGATCCAGGCAGCTGCGAAAATGACGGCCTCGCAGTTTTTCAGCAGGCTGGAAACGGAAGCGAAAGATCATTAATAATCGTGCTCATGCTGTACACCTTCTTGCTACCTTGATTTGACTGTTATTAAAAATTCAAACCTGGGAGGTTAGTCGAATGCATTCGCCAACAGAATTTGGTTGCCTGACAAAGAGAATCGAGAAACTTGAGCGGCAGAACCGCCGGTTCAAGATCGGCGCGATGCCGGTGCTGTTGATAGTTGGTTCGTTGGTCGTGATCGCCGCACGGCCTGCGAACGTGCAACAGGCAGAACGTTTTGTGCTGGTTGACGCTACCGGCCGCACGCTGGCCTTTTTGGGAACGGATGTAAATGGGCTGCCCGGACTGAGCATTCGTGATCTGTCGTCTGGCAAAGAGCGAGTCTGGCTCGGATTGTGGGGCAAAGGAACAGAGGTCAATCTGGGCTTTTACGATCAGAATCAAAAAGAGCGCTCGCGACTTGGTCTGCTCGCAGACGGCACCATGCGCCTGAACATCGAAGATACCGCCGGCAACTTGCGAGCATATCTTGGTCAATCAGCTAGTGGGAAAGAATCAGGCGTCGGTTTCTATGACGCGAGTGAACGAGAGAGAGCCTGGATGGGCATCGGCGGTGGCACAACTCCGCGCGTGGTTCTTTACAGCACGGATCACAAAGAGAGTTGGAGTACGCCGTAAAACAGTAAGCAGCAAGCCGAGCAAAAGTCGGAAACGCGACCGTCGGAAGGATGCGAGAATACCGCAGCCCTTCAATAACCTTTCAACGCTCCTTTTCGTTTCGCGTTCTTCTCGGCTTCGGTGAGTTTGTTATTGTAGTCGTAAATCGCGTTCTCCCAATCACCGTACATCGGGTTGGGCAAGACAATAAAACGCGTGCCGAATTGGCTCTTGTTTTGCTCAACGGCGCTTAAACGGCTGGCGACAGTTTTGCTTTTCTCGAAAACGTCGGCAAAGTCGTTGAGGTTATCTCCCATCAACAGCACCACATAGTATTTTGCGCTCACCGTCTGGCGGCGCGGTTCTTTGCTTGAACTGTTCGGGTCTGTGCGCACCAGCAACGTTTCGTCGTTGACGTCGGGAAATCCGAGCTTCATGAGGTTCGTCGCGGTGCCGGCTTTCTCGATGTCTTTTCGATTCGTGATGTAAAAGACGCGCACGCCGCGCGAGTTCGCATAGCGGAGAAATTCGACCGCGCCGGGCAGGGCCGAGGCTTCCGCGCGATTCACCCAGTCGGTCCAAAGTTTTCCGCTGTACGCCTGGTTCGTCTGGACCAGCATCGCCTGAAAACGGCTGTTGTCCATAATCGTTTCGTCCACGTCGACAATGATCGCACGCTTTCGCGCGTGCCGCAGTCTCAGGTCACGATCGAGCGTCATGCGCGCCAGCGCGAACGCCTGATACGCAAGCGCTGCTTTCTCGCCTGACGTCTGCGTCCAGAGGATCGCACCGACCTGGTATTCGTTGTCAGGTTGCTGTGCCAGGGCAACCTGCGTCAAAGAAACAGCCAGCAGAGCGCAAGTCACGATGATGGCCCGGACATTTTGAAAATCGTTCTTTTTCATTTTGTAAGTTTCCGAAAACAGAAAGTTAACGCTGCTCCTGCCGGGCCCTCGCGATAAAGGATTCAATATCCGACATCTTTCGTGGCAGAGCTTCGGTCATCCAGCGCACGCCTTCGCGGGTGATTACCATGTCGTCTTCAATGCGTACGCCTATGCCGCGATACTTCTGGAAGGCGGGCGCAATCGCGGTCTTGAAGTTTTCCCAATCAACCGGCGCCCAGACCGCCGGTTGGTAATCGAGCGCGTCCGGCCGAATGTAGATACCGGGTTCGTTCGTAAACGTCATGCCGGGTTCAAACTTTGCACTGCCACCGACGTCGTGAACATTCATGCCCAGCCAGTGTCCGGTGCCGTGCATGAACCAGATTCGATACTGATTCGAATTTCGATCAGTGATCAGTCCCAGTTTCAGCAATCCGTCTTTGACGACTTCAGTCGCGGCTTTATTGATGTCGGAGAGTGTGGCGCCCGGCTTCGCAACTTTCGCGACGGCTTCCTGGGCGTCGTAAACGATCTGATAGATATCTGCCTGAGCCGGAGAAAATTTTCCGTTGATGGGCGTCGTGCGCGTCACGTCCGCGCTGTAGTGATCGTATTCGGCGCCGACGTCCATCAGTAACAGATCACCAGGCTTGCACGGGGCCTGTGATTCTTCATAGTGCAGCGTGGTTGCGTTCGCGCCGCAACCGACTATATCGGGATAGCCCCAGTTATCCGCATTGCGCAACTTAAACACGCGCGCTACTTCCGAATCGACCTCGTATTCCCATTTCGCGCTCGCGCTGATCGCCCAGGCGCGCTCGTGAGCTTCGATGCTGATGTCGATTGCGTGCTGCAAAATCTCGAGTTCCATCGGCGATTTCTTCACCCGCATCTGCGCGAAAAGTGGAAATACACTCTTGATCGTGAATCCGCCCGCGTTCTTTGCCCAGTCAGCAGCGAAGAGTTGTTCCCGGCGATACTCGCGGCTCTCGCCTTCGGGTCGCACCTGGAGCATGTAAAGCTGCGCTTCATTTTTCGCGGCGGCATTAAAGAGAGTGTCGAATCCACCTTTGGCGCCTCGGGAACTGTCGCCCGCGCCATCACCGGCAGTGGCGCGTTCACTTGCCGCTCGCGCGGACATTAGAATGTTATTTGGCTTTGGTTGATATGCCTCGTGGTTGCGCAGTCCCGCAATGAATGGAGCAAATTCGCCGGCTTCCCAAATCTCCTTGATTCCAGAAGCCTGGGCCGCTTCCTGCGGGCTGTACATGTGTCCGGTCCAGGTTTCGGCGGCCGGATTACGCCGCGGCAGAAAAAGTAATTCAGGCATTTGCGGATTGCCGGGCAGCAATACCAGGGTGGCGCCTTTCTGTTTTAGTCCTGTCAGGTAGTAGAGATTGTTTTCCTGGCGAAACTGGTAATCGACGTCATTGGTATAGACCCGCGGTTCGCCGCTGTAGAGAACCAGCATCGAGGCCGGTCCGATCGAGTCCGCGACCTGCTTGCGGCGCATTGCCAGTTCGACGAGACGCTTCGCGTCATCAAAAACCGGCGCCGGCGGCGTGATGCGGACGACCGACGGTGCGGTTTTTTCTGTCTCAACCCTGGCCGACACTCGCGTTTCTTTGAACGGCCAAAGCGCGACCAGCGTCAACACCAGCATCGCTGTCGAAAAAATTATTCTTCTCTTCATAGTTTTTCAGCTCCCGAAATCAACTGTAAATAAGGTCCATTGCGAGCAAAGGAGCGCATTAAGTCATTCAGGTTGGTTTGGGATGCGCTTCCGTCTGGGTTGCGTGCCCGGGGGAAAGACCCGAGTAGTGCCATTTGGAAGGGTCACGATCCGAGTGCCGTCCGGTTGAATGATCATGCGCGTTCCATTCGGAAGTCTTCTTATCTGCGGCAGCGTATTGGGCGGTCGCTGCTGATTTGGAAAATCCGGGTGCGCGTACGGATCGGTGCGTGGTGGCGCCGGTATTTCGGTGACTGAAGTTTCCGGTTTGGCATTGCGCAGCGCATTGTGCCCGGCCGAAGCTTCCGGCGGGGCGTTGTTCTTTTGATTCCCAGGTTGTTTTGCGGCATTAACGACCTGGTTGGACGTCTGAGTCGAAGCCTTTGCCCTTTCCTTTGTCGCCTCTTTGGTCTTTACTTCCGCGCTCTGCACCGGTGAGTTCAAGGGAGTTGCCTGCGAGTTGAGCAGATTGCTTTGGTCTGGCGAAGGCGTAGGCGTTTGCGAGTTGGCGGCTTCAGTTTGCGAGGTCGTCTGTCGCGATCGATACGCGTAGAAAGCTGCGGCAATTCCCAAGAGCAAGACTATCAAAACTACCGCACCCATCCATGCGCCTGACTTCTTCGATGGCGTCGGTAGTCGAACAAAAGTAGTCTCTCCTGACGCTGCCGCGACTGGTGCAGTGGTGTGCGCTCCCTGAGCCAGCAAGGTTTTCGCTTCGCTGGCGGTGCCCGCGGTTTTTGGTTCCGCAACGAGCCTGGTCGCATCTTCAGAGGGCAGCGCTTTCGGATCCCGAGATGTTAACGGGCCGGTCGCCAGCACCGTGTTAGCTTCAGCGAGCGCATCGGCTGATTCTGACGCCTCACGTAATGCGGCGCGCATTTCTGTGGCCGACTCGAAGCGGTCGTTTCGCTTTTGCGCCATCCCTCGGCTCAAGACAGAGGCGACTGCGGCATTCACGTGCGGGGCGATCGCGTGGGCCGGCTGCAACGGATCGGGTTGCCCATTGACAATCGCGCCGGCGCGACTCAGCGCGTCAGGCGGTCTGACGTTCGTGAGCAGATGATAGAGGGTCGCAGCGAGTGAATAGATGTCGCTGCGCGCGTCAGTGCCCAGTCCCTGCACCTGCTCAAGCGGCGCATAATTCGGCGTATAGCCAAAAATGCTGGCGGAAGTTGTTACGACCGACATCTGACCGGCTGATCCCTTGGCCAAACCAAAATCGAGCAGGACTATTTGGCCGCGAGCGGTCAGCTTCAGGTTCTGCGGCTTAATGTCGCGATGGATGATTTGCGGATCCTGTGTATGAAGATAATCGAGCGCATCGCAAAGTTGATCGGCCCAGTTCAGGACTTCCGTTTGGGGAACGGCTTATTCCTTCGCGTCAGCATGTCCTGTAGATCGTCGCCGGCGACATACTGCATTATCAAAAACTGGCCGTCCCCTTCGGTAAAGTGATCGCTGACGCGCGGCAGTGCCTGATGGTGCAGGCGCGCCAGCAAGCGCGCTTCCCGCTCGAATTGCCGGCGCAATCTTTCATCGGCAAACAGCGTCTCTTTGAGGGCCACCGTGGTATCGAGGCGCAGATCGACTGCTTCGTACACGGCGCCCATGCCGCCTTGCCCGAGTTGTCGAACAATTCGATAGCGATTTTGAAGAACTGTGTCGGCAGTAAGCATTACGATTCCTTCGCGAGCGAGTCTATCACTCTGATGGTTGACGGCCAAAATATCAATCCGGTGAATTCCGGACAGGTTTCAAATCGAGTGTTCGACAAATTTAAGTTTGTCACGGCAGGCCGACAAGCTAAAACTTATGGGACCCGCTTTCCGTCAGTCATGGTCGGCAATCAACAGGGTTTGGAGTATGCTAAGCGGCATGAGTAAACCCCTTTCATTCGATGCCGAGGGTGAAACCATCGACATTAATCCGTCAAAGCGAAAACATCGGGGGCGGCGTTGGTGGCTCCTGCTGGTAGTCCTCGCGCTTCTGTTCGCGGCCGGTCGCGCAGTTTCGATTTATGTCTCGGCTCTTTGGTTTGGCTCGCTGGGTTACTCACAGGTCTATTGGTACATGTTCCGTTTGAAAATCGAGTTATTCGTGGTCTTTCTGATTCTCACGACGGCTATTTTGCGCGGCGGCTTTTGGCTAATCGAGCGTGCTTTCGGATCTTATGTGCTTGATCGTCGGACAGTTTTTATCAATCGACAGCCGGTCAATATCTCACCTGCGCGAGTGCTAAGACCATTGGCATGGATTCTTTCAATAATCGGCGGCCTGATTTTCGGCCTGGCGATGCGCGAAAGCTGGCGCCGCTTCGCGCTTTACTCGAATCAAGCGCCGACCGACCTAAGCGATCCAGTCTTTCACAAAGCGTTAGGGTTCTATTTGTTTACGCTGCCAATACATCAGACAATCAGCGAATGGCTGGTCTATGTGTCATTCATTATTCTCTGCGGCGCGCTGGTGTATGCCGCGCTGGCCTTTACCCAGCAGGCAACTACGACGGCAACTGTGGGAGCTGCCCTGCGGAAGACCAGCATTGCCACAGTCTCGTGCGCTTTAGCCGCGTGGCTGATTATCCTTGCGTGGCGTGTCTTCCTTTCCCGGTATCCATACCTTTGGGACGATCACCAGACATTCTCCGGCGTGACTTACATGGAAGCGAATTATTTGTTGCCGGGCCTGCTCTTTGTCGCGGCGGCGCTCATCCTGGCAGCGGCGATCGCGATTGTAAACGCCTTTACTCAACGCCGGCTTCGCAATTTACTTTTCGGTCTTGCGATCCCGGCGGTCGTTTACATTATTGCTACCGTGCTCGTGCCGGCGTATGTGACAAACTTTATTGTCAAACCCAATGAGCTGGGCCGGGAAACGCCTTATATCGAACAAAACATTCTGTGGACGCGCCGAGCTTTTGGCATTGACCGAATCGAGCAAAGGAACTTCGCGGCGGAAAGCGCGGTTGAAACATTCGATCTCCAAAATAACCACGCCACGCTCGACAATATTCGTCTCTGGGACTGGCGAGCTCTGAAGGACACCCTGACTCAGATTCAGGCAATTCGTATTTATTACGATTTTACGGATGTGGACGTCGATCGCTATCAAATCGGAGGTCAGAAGCGCCAGATGATGCTGGCTACCCGTGAGATAGATGCGGAAAAACTGCCGGCCTCGTCACGTAACTGGGTCAACGAAAAATTGATCTATACACATGGTTACGGCCTGACAATGAACACCGCGAACGGCTTTGACGCGGAAGGAATGCCGAAGTTCGTTCTTTCAAATATGCCGCTGCAGTCAAACGCCCCGGAAATCAAAGTAACCCGTCCGGAAATCTACTACGGACAAAAGACGAACTCTGATGTTTACGTAAAGACCAAACGAATGGAGTTCAATTACCCGCAGGGCGAGACTAACAATCTTACGAGTTACGAAGGGACGGGAGGCATTCGCATCGGCGGATTCCTGCGGCGGATGTTGTTGGCCTGGGAATTCGATGACACGACCAAGTTGCCTTTCTCGGATGATGTGACGCCTGACAGCCGCGTGCTGGTTCATCGGAACATCCGGGACATCGTCGACAGCGTGGCCCCATTTCTCGTCTACGATAATGATCCATACATTGTCGTAGGTGACGACGGCCGCCTTTTCTGGGTCATCGATGCTTTTACTGAAGCTGCAACTTATCCTTACTCTCGTCACTACCAGGCAGGTGACAAGAACGTTAACTACATTCGCAATAGCGTGAAAGTTGTAATCGACGCCTACAACGGCAGCGCTGGATTTTATGTTTTCGATCCCAAAGATCCGCTGATCCAAACGTATCGCACCACCTTTCCAACTCTTTTTCATGACGCCAGCGAGATGCGCGCCGATTTGCGCGCGCATATACGCTACCCCGAGACCCTGATAAAGACACAGGGAGAAGTGTTTGGGCTTTATCATACCGAGAACATCAACGCGTTTTTTCAGCGCGAAGATCTTTGGAGCGTTCCCCGGCAGGTTGGACTCAACGAGCAGAATCAGCAGAGTGAACAACCGATTGAACCTTACTTCGTGCTCATGCAACTTCCCGACGAGAAAGCGGGAATCGAATTTGTCGAGATTCTTCCCTTCACACCAGCCAACCGGAACAACATGATCGGCTGGATGGCCGGCAGATGTGATGGTGACGCGTATGGTTCATTGCTGGTTTTCAACTTTCCCAAGTCGCGCCTGATCGATGGGCCTTTGCAAATTGAGGCACGAATCGACCAGAATGCCCAGCTCTCGGCCCAATTCACCTTGTGGAACCAACAAGGGTCGCACGTGCGACGTGGACACCTGCTGGTAATTCCCATCGGTCGCTCGCTGCTGTATGTCGAGCCTATTTACCTGCAGGCCGAGAGAAGCCCCATGCCGGAACTTAGGCTGGTCGTTCTCGCAACCCAGGATCGACTATCTTTCGGGCTGAATTTTGATGAAGCACTGAACGGCCTTTTCGGCGAAGGGGCGGCCAAGCCCTCGGCCGAAGCGAAACCAGCAGCAAATCAGGAAAAGCCAGCTGCCGGAGCACAACCCTCTCCATCACCGCCGATTATTCCCGCGAACACTCAACAGCTAATCAATCGCGCGATCCAGGAATTTGCGGATTATCAGCGCCTGACAGCTGAAGGGAAATTAGGGGAAGCCGGCAAGAAACTCGAGGAGCACAAGCGAACCCTGGAAGAATTAAAGAAGGCCGGCGCTAAGCCGTGACCGCCTGCCTCACTTTAATTTCTCCTGAAGTTTCCGCGCCAGGGCGACTGCATCGTTGTATTCGGGCAGGTAATTCGGGTTGGGTTTCATCGCGAACACTGTATCGATTTGCCGGCGTGCTTCTGTCTTACGGTTCAGCGATAGGTAAGCTTCGGCGAGATGATAGTGCAGCATCGCATTGCCCGGTTCGATTTTTAGACCTTTCTCGAAATACTCAACAGCCTTCTCACGATCGCCGCCTAAGAGCACCGGGGCTTCCAGATACGTCTGGCCGAGGACCATATAGGCGCTGCCGCCTTCAAATTTATCGTCCATCTTAATTACTTTCTCCATCTCCTCTCTGATCTCATCCACCTCGGCCAATCCGGCCAGCGCGCTAATTTCCGCGCTCCCGCCGTAATTCGCCGCCAGCCAAAAGTGCCCATGAGGTTTTCCATCCGCTATCTTGATGGCGAGCTTAGCCGCTTCGACGCCTTCCCGATACGCTTTCTCTTTTTCACCTTCGTCCGTCGAGTGTGAGCCGAGGTAATAGTTGTACTTTGAAAGGCGCCAGGCGATGTCGAAACTGCCCGGATCGACGACCTGCGCGCGGCGCAGTTCGAGTATCGCCCGGCGAACATTTCCCAGATCCGCCCGACCACCGTAGAGCCGATCTGCTTCGGCAATTACCTCGGCCGTCGGAGCCGCGTCGGCGACTGGCCAGGGTTCGGTGGGCGGCGATCTGTGACATGAGAAGAGGGCAAATACGCCCAGTCCGAACAGGCAAATACGGCTTATTTGCTTGAAATTATTTGCAACCGCGTCATTATTGTATAGTCGTTGCATACACAGATGTTTTATGCGATCCTCCACCGTCCTCGGTAAAGAGAATTGAATTCAAAGAGATGGCCGGCGCCGCATTCTACGACCTCGAGGGAACTCTTGTCAGCACCAACCTGGTGCATACCCTGGGCTTCTATTCCCGAAACCAGAGTAACCTTTTGCAGAGTATTAAGAAGAGCGCGACCACGGTCTTGAGCGTACCACTTTTCGCGATAACTGATCAGTATAGCCGGCGGGCCTTCAATGACCTCTTCTTCAAGCGGTACAAAGGCGAGACCGAGGATCGCATGAGGTTTTTTGCGGACGAACTTTTCACCACCGTACTAAAGCCTGCCGTGTTTCCAGGCGCGTTTGAATTAATTGAAAAGTCCCGCAGTCTGGGATTGCGTCAGGTTGTGGTTACGGGTGCGCTCGATTTTTCAGTCAAACAACTAATGGAGTATCTGGGTATCCAGGACTACGTCGCCAACCGCCTCGAGTTCGTGAACGGGGTGGCGACGGGACGCCTGCTGCCGCCGGTACTTGCCGCCGCCACGAAAGCTTCCTGGATCAGGACCTTTGCCGAGCGCGAGGGAATTAGCCTCAGCGACTCGTTTGCCTATACCGATAGCATCAGCGACCTGCCGATGCTTTCGATCGTTGGTCATCCGGCTGCGGTAAATCCGGATTTTCGCCTGCGGCAAACCGCTTTGCATCATGACTGGCCGATTCTGAATTTGAAATAGTGCGTCGTCAGTTGAGCTGTTCTCGGTTATTTGGAATTCAACTGACCACTGACTACTAACCACTGACTCCGACTATGGCACTTCAACTACGACGCAAAACGCACGAATCGATCGTTTACATCGACAGCGACAGCGCGCCGCGCATCATGCCGTCCGGCGAAGACTTTATTCTCGAGGACCTGCCGGTAGGAACGCGCGTTCTGTATCCCAATCAGCCGCTGAAGGGCTTGCCGAATCGCGAGGCGGCCATTCGTTATGCGTTGAATCATCCGCTTGGCTGCGATCCTTTGTTTGCGCAGCTTGAGCCCGGGATGAAAGTGACGATTGCCGTTGACGACATTAGTTTGCCCCTGCCGCCAATGGCCACACCTGATATTCGCCAGACGATGCTCGAGATCGTGGTCGACATGTTGGCCGGGCACGGCGTCGATGACGTCCATATCATCATCGCTAACTCACTTCACCGCAAGATGACTGAATGGGAGATGAAACGCATGTCCGGCCAGAGGATATTCGACGCCTTTTATCCGGACCGCTATTACAACCATGATGCCGAATGGAAGGAAGGATTAATCAAAATCGGCGAGTCGCGTCACAAAGAACCGCTGGTGCTCAACCGCCGCTGCGCCGAAAGCGACCTCCTGATCTATTGCAACATCAATTTCGTGCCGATGGACGGCGGGCACAAGTCGGTCGCCGTCGGTCTGTGCGATTACGAATCGCTCCGCGCGCATCACGAGCCGCAGACCATTCGCGATTCCGACAGTTACATGGATCCGGCGCGTTCTGAGCTGGCCCATAAATGCGTGAGGCTCGGCAAAATCGTTGATGAACACCTGAATGTCTTTCATATCGAAACGACGATCAATAATCGCATGTACAAGGGCGACATGGATTTTCTGATCAAAAACGAGGATGACTTTACGGCAATGGACCGCATGAAGTTTGAAGCCATGCGCTACACGATGAGTAAGTTGCCGCGGCCCGCGCGGCGCAAGCTGCTTCATTCGCGGCCATCACAGTATGAAATGACTGCGTGCTTTGCCGGCAAGACCGAACCCGTGCACGAAAAGACTCTGGAAAAAGCGTTTCAGCAATACACGATTCCCGTGCGTGGCCAGTGCGACATCCTGGTGACCGGCATTCCGGATATTTCGCCCTACAACGTTTACTCGATTCTGAACCCGCTACTCGTGCAGGTCATGGGCCTCGGATATCACTTCAATTTTTATCGCCACAAGCCACTTTTGAAAAAGGGTGGCGTGCTGATCGTGCATCATCCCTGCTATGACCAGTTCGACCACAATTTTCATCCGAGCTATATCGAGTTTTTCAATCGCTTGTTACCCGAATCCCGAGACTCTGACTATCTGCGCGATAAGTACGAGCGCGAGTTCGCCAACAATCCCAGCTACATCGAGATGTATCGCCGCGGCAATGCTTATCATGGCGCGCACCCATTTTTCATGTGGTACTGGGGCGAAAACGGCCGCCAACATGTCGGGAAGGTAATCGCTGCCGGCGCTGAGAACGCGCACGTTCCGGCGATGCTGGGCTGGGAACGCGCCGATAACTTGACTGAAGCGATTGCCATGGCCCGCAGTTACATGGGGAACTCTGCGGAGATCACGATGCTGCATCAACCGATGATCGGCATTGCGGATATGGAATGACATTGCAGGTAGTGTTTGGAAACAGAGTGTGAAAAGGAAGATCACTAAACATCTGCCGAAGATTTACGCATTTGCCAGTACGCTTATGCTGTCGCTGGCAATCGTTAATGCCCTGCCGAAAGTGAGAGAGCAAAGGCGAATTGTGACGCAGCAGCTCTTCACGGCGGCGGCAACGGACGGGGACGTGCGACGGATGCGATCCCTGCACGCGGCGGGAGCGAACGTCAACGCGCGCAGTAACTGTTGCCTGCCGCTTTTCCTGGCGGCAGGGGAGGGAAGACTCGAGGCGGTTCGTTACTTGCTTGACGAAGGCGCTGACATAAATGCGCGCGAGAAGCTCGGGGATACGGCGCTCACCGAGGCGACTTACTACGGGCACCTCGATGTAGTAAAGGAGCTCCTGTTTCGCGGCGCCGACATTAACGCAATCGGGGACGAAGGCACGGCGCTGGATATCGCAACTAAAAAAAGATACGCGAGCGTCGCCGATCTGCTGAAGCATCGCGGAGCTAAGCGAGCCTGCGAAATTCGCAAATGTATTTTGAGTCCATAACTGAAGTTTCGAATCAATGACGAAGTTTTCGCCAACCGAAATTTACAACGGCCGCCGAATTTTTCTGATCGGCAGCACAGGCTTTCTCGGCAAAGTATGCCTGAGCATGCTGCTGCATCGTTTTCCGAACATTCGCCGCGTTTATGTCACGGTGCGCGCGCGCTCCCAGGAAGAATCAGAAACGCGTTTCTGGGACCACGTGATCACGGCGCCGCCCTTCGCCCCCTTGCGCGAAAGGTACGGCGACGCCCTCGACGGATTCATCCGCGACAAGGTGAGGATTGTCGGTGGCGATATCGGCGAAAACAATCTCGGCTTCACCGAGGAAGAAGCGGAACAAATCGCCGGCGATGTCGACGTCATCATCAATTCAGCAGGCAACGTCACCTTCAATCCCACGCTCGAGAGCGCGCTGCGCACGAATGTCGTCGGCACGCAAAACGTCATTGCGTTCGCGAAGCGCATGAAGCGGCCCTGTCTAATCCATATTTCGACCTGTTTTGTCGCGGGCAATCGCTCAGGAGCGGTCTGGGAAAATGACGACGTTATTGGTTATTTTCCCCGCAAAGACGAGTTGAAAGGCGCTGAATTTTCTGCCGGGAAGGAGATCCAGGATTGCGCGAAACTTTCCGAGCGGGCCCGCGAAGAAGCTAAGGACGCGATGATGGTCGCGCGCTTTCGCGAGCAGGCGCGCAAGCGTTTGAACGAAGAACTTCGCGACCCTGACGATCCCGACGCTCTCGGGCTCGCCGTCGCACGCGAAAGAAAGCTATGGATCCGCAATCGGCTCACCGACCTCGGCATTGAGCGCGCCAGGTTCTGGGGCTGGCCGAACATTTATACCTATACCAAGTCGCTAGGCGAACAATTAGTCGCGGCTGAAAACGGTCTCGTCCGCAGCATTGTGCGGCCGAGCATTGTCGAATCGGCAATCAATTATCCGTTCCCCGGATGGAACGAAGGCTTCACGACCACGGCGCCAATCATTTTCATGGCGTTGAAAGGCCAGCGCCAGATCCCGGCGAACGGAAAATTGATTCTCGATATCACGCCCGTGGATCAAATAGCGTCCGTCATGCTGGCCGTGGCGGCCGACGCCTGTGTTGCTGAACCGAACCTGGTTTATCAAGCGGCTACCGGTGATTCGAATCCGAATACCATGAAACGGATTGTCGAACTTGTCGGCCTATTTCGGCGGCAGCAGTTATTGGAAAAGAAAGACGGCCTTCGTATCTTTCGCGAAATCTCGGCGCGCATCGAACCTCGCCCGGTTTCAGCGGAACGCTTTGATTCGACTTCGATACCGATGATTAGCAACACGGCCAAAAAGGTGTCGTCGTTCCTGGACAAGGCGAAGCCGCGATGGGGTGGCGGCCGTTATGAAGGCGTAATTAATCGCATGAAGAGCGCCGTGGATCAAATCGAAGAGTCCACGCGCGAGGCGAAAGAAGCCTTCGAAATGTTTCATCCGTTCACGGTTGAAAACGCCTATATCTTTCGCAGCGACAACGTGCGCGCTCTGTTTGATCGAATGAGTGAAGACGAACGGCCGCTGCTCACCTGGAATCCCCAAACGTTCGACTGGTATCACTATTGGCTCGACACGCATCTGCCCGGATTGAAAAAGTGGGTGCTGCCGACGCTCGAAGAAGATTTGCGCAAGCAGCCCAGGCGCATCTACACCTATCGTGACCTGTTGGAGATGTTCGCAACGACGACCAAGCGCCACGCGACGCGGGTGGCGATGCGCATCGAACGCGACGGGCACAAAGAACAGTACACGTACGCAGATTTGGGCGAACTCGCGACCCGCGCGGCAGCATTTCTTGTCAGCCAAGGAGTCAACCCGGGTGATCGGGTGATGCTCTTCAGCCATAACGCGCCTGAGTGGGGAATGACTTACTTTGGCGTACTTAAGGCCGGGGCGACCTGCATTCCGGTCGATCCGGAAAGTTCAACCGACGAAGTTGTTAATTTCGCGCGCGCGGGTGAAGCATCGGGGATCGCTATCAGTGCAAGACTTCTTGAAGAGCATTCCGATTTGCGCGCGAAATTGAAAGCCGCCGGTTTGGATTCGATTAAGCTGTGGACGTTCGATGAAGTCTTTGAGATGCCCGACCAGCAAACTGAAGACGATCGAATTGCACTATTACCTCAGCGGGTGCAGGCCCAGTCAGTGGCATCTTTGATTTTCACCTCCGGCACGACGGGACGTCCGAAAGGAGTGATGCTGTCCCATCGTAACCTTACCAGCATGGTGTCGATGCTGGCTTCGATCTTCGATATGGACACCAGCGACGGGGTGTTATCGGTGCTGCCTTTGCATCACACCTTTGAATTCTCAACCGGCTTTCTGACACCCCTCAGCCGGGGCGCGCAGATTACTTATCTGCCTGAGCTCACCAGCGAGCATCTCGCCAAAGCGATTAAGAACGGTCACGTCACCGGCATGGTTGGCGTGCCGGCGCTTTGGGAGTTGTTGCACCGGCGCATCAAGAATCGCCTGCATGAACGCGGCAAGTGGGTCGGCGAAGGCGTCGATTTGCTCATCAATTTCAACTCGTGGCTGCGCGATAAAACGCCGCTCAATTTTGGCCAGCTCCTTTTCTACCCGATTCATGAAGGCATGGGCGGGCGAATTCGTTACTTCATCAGCGGCGGTTCGGCTTTGGATCAAAAAGTACAGCGCGACTTTCAAGGTCTGGGTTTCACCATTCTCGAAGGCTATGGCCTGACCGAAGCTTCTCCAGTGCTGACGGTGACGCGGCCAGAAAATCGAATGCTCGCCGGCACTGTCGGCAAGCCTCTGCCTGGGATCCAGGTTCAGATCAAAGATCCGGATGCAGCCGGCGTCGGGGAAGTGATCGCGCGCGGGCCGAACGTCATGGTTGGCTATTTTGGAAATGAAGAAGCCACGCGGGAAACGCTGGTGGATCGCTGGCTTTATACCGGCGATCTCGGGCGCGTCGATGATGAAGGAAATCTCTATTTGGTCGGCCGGTCGAAAGACATCATCGTCGACACCAACGGAAAGAATGTCTATCCCGATGAAGTCGAAGAACAGTACCAGGACTCGCCTTACATCAAAGAGCTAAGCGTGGTCGGCTTGCCTGAAGGCATCGGTGAAAAAGTCGCATCCATGGTGGTGCCCGATGAAGAATATGACATCGCCCTGTCGCGCGCCGAACTGCGCCGAAGAATTGAAGTACACTTTCGTGAAGTGTCGGCGCGGCTCCCTTACTATAAACGAGTGAAGGTCCTGCATTTCACCGATCAGGAGTTGCCGCGCACGGCCACCCGTAAGGTCAAGCGACGCGAAGTCGTGAAGGCAATATTAACGATGGAAGAGAGCACGGGGTCGTCGATCGACGCCGGTCGCGAAGAGGTCGACCGGGATGCCTTGTGGCTCATGGAGATCGTTGCCAGCGTGACGAATCGCTCGCTCGATGAAGTGTCGATCAAAACACGCCTCAGCGATCTCGGGTTTGACAGCCTGATGTTTGTCGAACTGGCGACCGCAATTGAAAACGCCGGTGGATCATTGATTGCGCCTGATCGTCTGAATGAGGTCCAGGATATTAGGGAACTCCTGAGCTCGGTCAGTCGCCAGGCGCCTTCCGGGGCGCGGCGCGATGCAACCAGGCTGCGCCTGGACTCTGATCGGAAAGATGAAGAGATTCAGATTCCACAATTCTTGAAAGCGATTGGAAATAAGACTGTCGATTTTGCTCAGCGCGCTCTTTACGAACGTCTATTGCGGACAAAGTACGAAGGCCGCGCCAACATTCCCTATCACAGCAACTTCATCGTGGCGGCGAACCACGTTTCGCATCTCGATATGGGGCTGGTGAAGATGGCGCTCGACGACGCCGGTGAAGACCTGGTGGCCCTGGCGGCAGCCGATTATTTCTTTGACACGAAATACAAACGCGCCTACATGGAGAATTTCACGAACCTCGTACCGATGGAGCGGACAGGCTCGCTGCGCCAATCGCTGCGCCACGCGCGCTCGTTTCTTGATCGCGGCTATAACGCGCTGATCTTTCCGGAAGGCACGCGTTCAATGACCGGGCAGATGGCCGACTTCAAACCCGTGATTGGTTATCTCGCCCTCGCTTCGCGAGTAGGCATCCTGCCGATTTATCTGGTCGGAACGTATGAAGCCTTTCCCAAGGGTTCGACAGTTTTAAAGAGCCGCGATGTCGGCGCGCGCATCGGCCGCTTTGTACCGGCCGAAGAATTGGAAGAGATGACAAAGGGGATGGCGCGCTCTGAAGCCTACCGGTTAATTGCCGAGTACGTACGCAACGAGGTTGTAAATCTGCGCGACCGGACGCGCACGCCCTTCGATGCGAAAGCCATTTGCGAACAGTGGAAGGCGGAGCGCCGCGCGGGCCGTTTGCGGATCGATGCGAATGAAGAAGAGTTTGCATCAGCGGAAGCGTAATCATCCACAGATTTCGCAGCTTACACAGATGGGCAGCAGAGAAGTTGCTGCATAATCTTACTCAACGATCCACAGCATCGTCCGTAACGACTGGCTTGAACGTTGCTGCTTTCGAGTTTTCTACATCCGTGAAATCTCGAATCTGCGGATTAACCCTGAATAATGCCGAAGACACCAAAAAAACGCACCGCGCAAATTGTGCCTCGTCAGGCGAGCACGAAGAAGCACGCGTCGATCGTAAAAAAGATTCCTCCGACGATCCTGGTGACGGGCGGCACTGGCTTTCTTGGCGCGCATCTTGTCCGCCAACTCGTCGAATCCGGCGCGAAGGACATTCGCGTCATGGCCACTTCGATTCCTGAGTGGCTCACCGCTCTCGGGGTTGACACGATCGAAGGATCCGTCACCAACGCAGACGACGTGGCCCGGGCCGCCGAAGATATTCAGCAGATCTATCATCTGGCCGGCAGAGTTTCGCGCGATCGCGACGACGCGCGGGAGATGTACAGACTGCATGTCGAGGGCACGCGCCTGCTCTGCGATGCGGCGAAGAAAGCCGGGGCGAAGACCATCGTCCTGTCGTCGAGTAGCGGCACAATCGCGGTAACCGAAAAAGGCGATATTACACCCGACGAAACATATCCACCGCCGCTCGACATCATCGCGCGTTGGCCTTATTACGCCAGCAAAGCTTATCAGGAGATGGCCGCCCTCGAGAGATTCCATGGGCAGGGATTGCGTTTGGTAATTCTCAACCCGAGTTTGTTGCTCGGGCCCGGCGATGAGCGTTTGAGTTCCGCAAAAGTCGTGCTCGATTTTATGGCGCGCAAGATCGCGGCGGTGCCTAACGGCGGGCTGAGTTTCGTCGATGTGCGCGACACGGCCCAGGCATTTATCGCGGCAATGAAGAAAGGCCGCCATGGCCAACGCTATTTGCTCGGCGCGGTAAACTGGACCTTCGTGAAATTCTTCGATCGGTTGGAGAGATTGACGAAGGTGTCATCACCACGCCTCGCTCTTCCCACCAAATTTACGGCGACCGGCGCGCAGGTAATCGATTCGCTGTTTCGCCAGTGGAATCTGACTTCGCCGCTGCAAGCCGAAGAGATCGAGATGGCTGAGTATTTCTGGTACCTGAATCACGCCAAGGCTCGCCGCGAACTGGGATTCACGCCGCGCGATCCCGGCGACACACTTAACGACACCGTGCGTTATGTGCGGGAGAATTTTCTGGGTGGAAAGTGAAGAACAATCGAAGAGTCAACTGAGAACGCGAAAAACCTAGGAGGCAAAGTCCTCGGGATCATCGTCATCCTCCTCTTCGTTGTTGTCTAGATCATTCTGTAATGCTTGCCTTTTGCGCTCGAGAGATTTTCCACCATGAAGTTCCATTAAACTTTCAGTAAGACACTGAAGAGCCCCAGGACTTGTGTAGGGGGCATAAGCCGCCATTTCAGCTAACTGCCTAATCTGCGCCATGTAGTCTACGCCACTCATCATATGGTCTATTAAATCGGTGATGTCTCCTTTGATGGAAGCATAAAAATTCAGGGGTTCATGCCACCAATCGCTGCCAATTAGTCTTGAGACTCTTTCCACTGAGATCTTTTCGACGAGATACTCAGCGGCCAGATGTTCTTGGAACGTTAAGTGCCCCAGCGAAAAATAGCCGGTCGGATCCTCAAGCAGCACTCCACTTCCAACAACTAGATCATTCACAAGTTGTCGATAATCAATCTTGTATCCCCATGCTCCTAGTGACCGTTCGTAAATTATCTTTAAGTGATTAAGCATCACGTATCGACGTCTTTCACCGGATGAGTGTATGAAAAATGCCAACTCTCTCAGGAACCTTCTTTTCGCATCAGGATTATCGACGTACAAACGATTGACGCCCCGAAAATGGTCCCATTTTGACAATAGTAATTCCAACCTGTAAGCGTAAATCTCCGCGCGCGTCTTAGGAACGATTCCATTTTGCAGAAGTGCTACCATGATTGTGGCAATTAGCGGAAGCCTTGTATGCAAGTCAATGTCTGGATACTTCTCGATTAGCTCTCTCACTTGGGAAATTAATTCGGGAGAGTTTCTAAACCACTTTTCAAAAAACAAGTCACGCTCGGAATTATTGAAAGGCGATAATACAACTCTGAACGATTCCGCCCGAACCATGGTCTGAAACGAACTGCGCGACGATACGACAATGTTTCTGAAAGCTTTTGATCCAGCAAAAACAAGCCGAGACATATCAAATGATGCCTCGTCTAGGCCGTCGAGGATTAGGACCGAATCTCTCATCCGACTTGTCTTTTTTGATGATCCGCGAGCAAAGCTTTTTAGAATATTACTCAACGGGGCTTTCTTATATCTCTTGCTAACTGTACTACAGGCCAGATAGAACACCTTCCGATTGTCTGTAAGCAGTTTTATTGCGAGTGTTCTAAGTAATGTTGTCTTTCCACATCCAGGGGGTCCCTCAACGAGAATGACATTGTCTAGTTTTAGAAGTCGGTCTGGTTTGGGCACGCGAATGCGCACGACGTCACGCGAATAGGAATCAAAATGAGAGAAGCGAGAATCTTTCAACAACCCAAAGTCTTCCGAGAGCGCTCGCAGAAATGTTTCCGTTCTCTCGATCATATCCCACGCCCTCTTGACGTTGCCCGCTTCGTCGCCCAGCTCGGATGGACAATGGCTAATTGCCTTCTTGGTCTCACGCAAAAGTTCTTGGAAGGCTGATTCAAATCTGAGAGTGGCCTCAATGGACACGGTTTCTCGAAGATATCCATTACGCAATATCTCCTTCTTGAACGCATCCTGCAGCAGTAATCTATTTGACACCAACACATTCGTGCCATTCTTGAGATAGTCCCTAGTCCCTGCAGAAAGCTCGACTCGCTTGAACCTTTCAGTTGAATAGAGATTCTCTTTTGTAACGATCCGAGTAAGATCATCTGCAAGACAATCGAGTAGCCCAGCATCCTTGTTTGGTTCGCTGCGATTATCAATTAGCCATTTCGAAGTCTCAGAAAGATTTGCGTAAAGGTACTTTGTAAGCGAAGTCCGCTGGCTTTTAAGCCTGCGCACCAACCGCCCCGCATCATTGAAATCATAGTATCCGAAACAACAAGACTGGATAAGGTTTTTTCGAATGCTTCCAATATCCTCCTCTAGGCACAGTTCAACGTCGACATCAAAACCACTAAGTCCCATCCAACTGATAAGAGAACGAGCTCGTAGTTTTATCAACGCATTAATTTCTTTGTTGCTCAGATGAATCTCGCTGAGTCCGATCAATTTATCAAGGGGCGTCTCGATCATTACCGTGGTATCGGCCACAGCTAAATCGCCTCTGAGGCCTGCATACGCGCGTTTGGCGTACGGCGAGAGAGCAGCCGTTACGTAAAACTCATCGATATTTCTGTCTGCGGAAAATCCAAAAGCTCGACCCTCGCTGTGCTTGGATAAAGCAGAAATCAAACCGACCACTTCTGCGGAAGAGTACCTAGAGAGTTGAGATGCAATCTTTGGCAAGTTATCTATCAGAAGACCACAGAGTTCTTCGTTTGCAATGATTTTGATGTTCTCTCGAGTTAACTCTTGCAGCGATTGTGAAGCTTGTTGTCTGTCGTCATGATCCCAAGCGTGACTAGTAATTAGCCAAACCTCGTCGGGCAAGCAAACAGCGCCGTTCTCGCGATGAACTCCCGTTGTTTTTGCCGCTCTCGCCGCATCTATCACGTCCAGAAATGGTTTCCCCCTGGCCAGGGGTCCTATCACTGTGGCTATGATGCACAGAACGTGAGGACGCCTCAGCGTGTCTTGCCCAAAAGACAGAATGAGTCGTCCAGATTCGAAAGCGTAGTCGCCGTATTCAACTCGCCCCACATGCAAGACTGCCGCGAGAGGCTCCACGACCTCAGCGGTAAGGGCGGCGATGTTCAGCTTTCCAAGTGCATCCCTCAAGCTAAGTTTGCCGTTTGATGACGGGGGAGTTATTCGCGGAGTAGGAGGCTGACGGCTTCGTTTCATTTGTCGGAGCGCTGCTCTGATTTTTCTTGCGACGTTTTCGAGTCCACCTTCTGATGAACAGTCTAACGAATGCTTTCCGCGAAGACCGTAATGAATCGACCGATTACTTTGAGAACTATCCAAGAAGATAGGAATCACGCGGTGCGCGCTGGCCTTGGCGCGCGCTAAAGCAATAGCGGAGGCTATTTCTTCTCGCTGATAATAAGCACTGTTTGTGCTCGAAGAAATTAAGACCAGCGTCACTAAGGATTTCCGCTGCGCGATTGGTAGTTCTTGATCCCAGTCGTCGCCCGGCATTAAGCGTCGACAGGCCAAGAAACCTCGAAAAGGCCGGAGCAAATCATAAAGCACTTCAGCTGAGTGTTGATCCGGCCCCGCGTGGGCAATAAAGAAATCCCATTTATGTCGAGTCGCTGCCACAATACTCTCCGTAAATAAGGCGCTAATGGGCTGATACGCGGCTGAACGCAGGTTTGAGGATCAGCCCGGAGAAATACTAATTCGAAAATACGAACGAGTAAAACACAATGGCGACGATCTAAATCAAATTGCTCCCAACTGCTTATCCATCTTACCCCTGACCGCGCAACGCACAGCGACTTTGTCGCCTACGGAAATCGCATCCTCGACGACGACCTCGATGTTCGGAAAGGCTTCGCGAAACTGCGCGCGAAAAGGCAGAAAGCCTGCCGGTCCCTCGCAGAGGCTTCGCGGCGTCGTCTGAAAGTCCGTCCACGACTGCGTCTTCGACCAGCATCTCTGCGATGGCATCCGCGCGATCTTTGTTCCAGACTTGTTCGAACCAGCGACGAATCAAAGCTTTGTTCTTTTCTGACATGAGGGAACCTCCTTAAGAGCTTGTGTTCAATTTTCAAGTGTCAACTGTCTTTCTCGTCGATGTGAAATGAGTGCAGAAAGCGGTGCACGATCGGCGAGAGGACGACGCCCAGAACCGCGATAAAGACCAACCCACTGAAGAGAGCGTAAATTGAAGCGAATATCTTGGCGCCGTCCGTCGACAGAGGATTCACCGGTCCCATGCCGCCCAGAATCATCGAGGCTTCCAGGAGTGAATCGACCCAGCCAAATCCAGCCAGCCAGTGGTAACAGAGTACTCCAATCAGAAGAACAACAGCGATCAGCCCAATCGCAATGCCGAATGAGGCGAGAACTCGCTTAACGAATACGTTGAAGGGGGCGAGTTTTTGGTGGCGGTGTTCGAACATTTGATTATTAACAATCTTTCGATCCAAAGCGGCGTCTCCCGATGAATCGGGATTGCCGCCTCATTCCAAAATCAGCAACGTGCCCGTAGCGCGCGCGGCACGATCTGAAAGGTGACCGGCAAGCGCCCCACGATTTCGCCGTCCAGCTCAACCGCGATTTGGTCGTCCTTGTTAGCCGGGCGCGCCACAACTCGCTTAGCCAGCGCGTGACTGACTTCATCCATGCGCAAATGCGTTCCAAAATATAGCCGCGGTGAATTCGCGAGGATCCGAAACGCGCCCGCGTCGCCGATAGTAACAACATCGAATAATCCATCATCAAGTTTTGCGTCGGGGGCTATTTTCATCGCGCCGCCATAGTAACGAGCATTTGCCACACAGAATTCAGCCACGCGCAATCGCCGCTCACTCTCATCATCTAATTGTATCTGCACCTCGGTCGCGACCGCCGCTAATGTGGTCTGCACCGTGGCGGCCGCGTAAGACAATTTGTTTCCCAGCTTGCGCGAAGCGCCCGTGGGAAACCACTTCTTGAGGTCGGTGGCCTTCTGACGTTCCAGCACTGCGGTGCTCATGCCGAAAGAAGCAACGTTGACGAAATAACGATTCTCGCGCTCACCCGCATCGTTCACGAAAGTCACGCGACCGGCATCAATCGCGCGCGGCCGGCCATCGCGCAGCGCGCGTGCGGCCGTGGCCACGTCGGCCGAAATCTTCAGACTGCGCCGGAAGTCGCCGCCCGTGCCGCTCGGCAGAATCCCCAACTCTGTTTCCTGATTGGATTCGATGATGCCGTTTGCAACTTCCGAGATGGTGCCGTCGCCACCACAGGCGATGATCAGTTTCGTCCCTTGCTTTGCCGCTTCCGCCGCGAGAACTCTTGCGTGTCCGGCTGTCTCGGTGAAGGAAACTGAGAACGGGCCGAAATGGGTGCGCAAGTCGCTGGCCATCCTGGGCCAGTTCTTTTCCGTTTCGCCATCGGCGGAGGCGGGGTTAACGATGATCAGTGGCAATGTCATTCAATAATTTTGGAGTGCGCCGGCAGATTGACCACCCAGCGTGGCTGCCACGCTGGAGACCCCGGTTGAAGCGGCGACCGCGCTTTAGTTCGGAGTTCCGCATTTATGCGGAGTGCTTCACGGGGTTTCATTCCGCCTGAAGGCGGTACTCCAAATAATCCAAAGCGGCGTCGCGCTACGCTTGCCGCCGCACTCCAAACTCTTTGCGGTCTTCTTCGCCGAGTTCGGCGATCTTATTCATCAAAAAGTCGCTAATCTCTTTGTACGTTCGGACGCGGTCCTTTTTCGTCATGAACTCTGACAGCTCCAGCTGCTTACCAAAATGAATTCTAATCTTCTCTCCGCCAAACCAATTTCCCAACACCTGCTTCCGCAAATTGTTTCCCAGTCCGGCGATGAACACGGGAACGACTTGCGGATTGGAGTCCTTGATCAATTTGCCGACACCGGGCTGAGCGCGCAGATATGAATACGGATCATCGTTCTGGTTGCGCGTGCCTTCGGGATGAAAACCGATGACGTTGCCTGCGCCTTCGCGACAAAGTTGCGCCATCCGGCGCATTGAGTACTTGTCAAAATCGCGCTTTGCGGGCGTATCACCGGCGGCAAAGAACGGTGGATACATAGACCACCAGCCCATGATCAAGTTTACCAACACACCGGCGATCGATTGATAGAAAAATCGGCCGCGAACGGGAAAGAAGAGTTGCTTGCGCCATTTCGTTTTTCGAAACAGCGTAGTCGACACTACATACATGTCAAAGAACGAACGATGATTAGCGACCAGCAGGATCGGTCGAGTTCTGGACACCAGTTCAAGGTTCTCAAGCCCATAGACCCGCATCAAGTTGTAAGTCGAAATATGAATCCATCCCGCGCCGAAAAAACTCTGACACCAGGTCCAGAAACGCTTCCAGCGACCAAGGTTCATCCGATGAGTTAAACGAAAGGTGAAACGTTCGAAGCGGGAAAGGACGGCGAGCTCATCGGGATTAGGTTCAAGCGGTCGTCCAATGTTCAGGGTCGAACGCCCAACGTCCGAGTCTGAAGGAACCTGGGCGCCGACGTTGGGCGTTGGACCTTGGACTTTGGACATCAAACTCATTCAATGGAAAAGTATCGCGCTTCCGGATGATGAATGATGATAGCAGATGTCGATTGCTCCGGCTCCAGTTGAAATTCCTCGGACAGCGACACGTCGATCCGCGACGGATCGAGCAGCTCAAATAGCTTTGTTTGATCTTCAAGGTTCGGGCAAGCCGGATAGCCAAAGCTGAAACGCGAACCCTGATATCCCTGGCGAAAGAGTTCGTTCAGATTTTTCGCGTCATTTCCGGCAATGCCGAGTTCCTCGCGAATCCTTTTGTGCCAGAGCTCGGCCAGCGCCTCAGCGCTTTCGACACTCAGTCCATGGAAGTATAGATAGTCAGAGTAGTTATCGCGCTTGAACAATTCCTGCGCGTATTCACTGGCCCGGTGGCCGACGGTGACCAGGTGAAAAGCAACGACATCCAGTCGCTCGGATTGCACGGAAGCGAAATAGTCAGCGAGACAAAGCCGCTTGCCTGACGGCTGGCGCGGAAACGTGAATCGAACGCGCTCGACTCGTTCGTCCGGGTCATAAACAATCAAGTCGTTCCCGGCAGATTGGCAGCGAAAGTATCCATAAACGACGCGCGGCGTTAAGAGTTGTTCGTGCTTGCATCGTTCTTTCAGCTCATCGAATACCGGCCGCACGTTTTCGGCCACCAGGGATTTGTACTCCTCAGCGGACTTTCTACCCTGTTTGAACTGCCATTGGCCTTTGAACAACGCGGTTTCGTTGACGTAGGCGAAGACGTCATCAAGGGAAATATCATCGACTACGCGCGAGCCATAGAACGGCGCCTGCGGGATCGGAACGTTCTCAGAGACATCAGATCGAACAGTGTGCGTGATATCACCGGAAACTCTTGCAACTCCACGCGGATACGTGGTCTTCCGAACGCCGAGCTTGGCTTCTTCGGCAAGTAATTCTTCCTCTTCAACGCCATCCCCATTCCGATTTACTACCGCAGCTGCCGGCTTTGCCTCTTCAGCAGCGCCGTATCCGTCACCGGACATCAACTTGTCCATCGTATGTAGCCCGGCAAAGGCGTCCCGGGCATAGAACAGAGTCCCTTTGTAAAGCGATTTCAGATCGTCTTCGACATACCGCCTCGTCAATGCGGCGCCACCGAGGACGACCGGCACTTTAATGTCGCGCTCATTCATAACTTCAAGATTTTCTTTCATGATGAGCGTGGATTTCACCAGCAGGCCACTCATGCCGACCGCGTCCGCCTGGTGTTCCTGATAGGCGTTGAGAATCGCGTCAATCGTTTGCTTGATGCCGAGATTGATTACCCGATAGCCGTTATTCGTCAGGATAATGTCCACCAGGTTCTTACCGATATCGTGCACGTCGCCTTTAACCGTGGCGAGGACCATTGTGCCTTTACTCGTGGCGCCTCCTTTCTTTTCCATAAAAGGTTCGAGAAAACGCACCGCGGCTTTCATGGCTTCGGCGGATTGCAAAACGAATGGAAGCTGCATTTGGCCGCTGCCGAAGAGATCGCCAACGACCTTCATGCCGTCCAGCAGGATGTTATTGATGATTTCGAGCGCCGAATATTTTTCCAACGCCAGCGTGAGATTTTTTTCCAGGCCAAGCTTTTCGCCATCAATGATGTGATTTTTCAGCCGCTCTTCGACCGTAGCCCCGCGCGCCTCTTTCTTCTTTGATTTGGTCGTGACGCCTTCGAAAAGTTTGGTGAATTCCGTCAGCGGATCATAAGTGCAGACGTCGCCGTCAAACTCACGCCGGTCGTAGATAAGATCGAGAGCAACTTTTAATTGCCGTTCTTCAATCCGATTGAGCGGCTCGATCTTGCTGGCATTGACGATTGCCGAATCCAATCCGGCGGCGACCGCCTCGTGAAGGAAAGCTGAGTTCAGCACGATCCGCGAGGCGGGAGTCAGTCCAAAAGAAATATTTGACACCCCCAGAATAGTAAACGCTCCCGGAAGTTCCGTTTTGATCTGCCTGATGCCGGCGATGGTTTCGAGCGCGTTGCGTCGATCCTCTTCAATGCCCGTTGAAATCGGCAATGCCAGCGCATCAAAGAAAATGTCATCCGCGGGAATGCCGTACTGGCCCGTCGCCTGTTCGTAAGCCCGCTTAGCAATTTGGAATTTTCCGGCCGCCGTTCGCGCCATTCCCTCTTCATCGATCGTGCCGATAACCACGCCGGCGCCGTATTTCTTAGCGAGCTCCAGAACTTTCGCAAAACGCGGCTCTCCATCTTCGTAGTTGGTCGAGTTCAGAATGCACTTGCCGCCGGCGTGCTGCAGCCCGGCTTCCATCTTTTGCCATTCGGTAGAATCGAACATCAGCGGAATCTTGACGTTGGTCACCAGGCGCGACGCCAATTCGTGCATGTCCTTTTCACCGTCGCGCCCGACGAAATCGACATTGACGTCCAGCACATGCGCGCCTTCACGTTCCTGCTCGCGCGCCAGCGAGACCACACCGTCCCAGTCTTCGCCGTTGAGCAGGTCACGCATTTTCCTTGAACCGCTGGCATTAACCCGCTCGCCTACAATCAGGAACGAAGTATCCTGCCGGTAAGGCTGTTGGACGAAGATCGAAGAGCTCGCCGCGATGCGAGGGACGTCGCGCTTTAAAGGTGTTACGTCTTTGACCGATTCGACCACCGCGCGCAGATGGGCAGGCGTCGTCCCGCAGCAACCGCCGACAATGTTAACGCCCAGGTCGCGGGCGAAATGACTCAATTCCTTCGAAAGGGATTCCGGTGTCTCTTTGAAAACCGCATGACCGCCGACATTCTCGGGGATCCCGGCATTTGGAATTACGGAAACTGCAAACTTTGAATTCTGACAGAGATAGCGAACGTTCTCAGCCATCTGCTGCGGCCCGGTAGCGCAGTTCATTCCGAAAACATCGATGGGAAAGGGTTCGACCGCCGTCAGTGCCGCAGCAATCTCGGTTCCCATCAACATCGTGCCGAATGCTTCAATCGTTACCTGGGCAATCACCGGAACGCGTCGCTTTGAAGACGTAAACTCTTCAAAGATGGCCGCGAGCGCTGATTTCGTCTGCAAAAGATCCTGGCAGGTTTCGACGATCAGAAGGTCGGCGCCGCCGTCGAGCAGTCCGCGGGCTTGGTCGCGATACGACGCTTTCATGTCATTGAATGAAATATGGCCAAGGGTCGGCAGCTTTGTCGTTGGTCCCATGGAACCGGCCACCCAGCGAGGTTTCTCGTTCGTGGAAAAATCTGAGGCGACGCGTTTAGCGAGTTGGGCAGCCTTGAGGTTCAACTCATAAGCAAGATCCGCAATGCCATATTCAGCGAGCACGATCGATGCGCCGCCGAAAGAATTCGTCTCGAGTACGTCGCAGCCGACTTCCAGGAATCCAGCGTGGACTTTTTCGACTGCCCCAGGTTTGCTGATTAGTAGATGTTCAGGGCAGCCTTCGAATTGGGGGCCCCCGTAATCGTCGACGGACAGGTCCTGCGCGTGAAGGTTAGTGCCCATCGCGCCGTCAAAGACGACGATGCGATCGTGTAATGTATCGAGAAACGTAGCCATTCAAGTATTTGCGATTTGCGATTTTTGATTTGCGATTGCTTCTCAATGGAACTTTTTAGAGGCGGGCTAATGCTCGCCACTTCCTGGTCCATGTCCGCACTTCCCCAGAAATCGGCGGGCGGTAGCCCGCCGCTAAACGGCCCTTCAAACCAGGATCAATCGCAAATCAACAATCAAAAATCGAAAATAACAAAAGCCCCGCGCTGCCAACAACGCGGGGCCTTGCTTCAAACCTTTTTCGAAACAGCGGTTGAAGGGACTCGCCGAGCTGTTTAGCGGATTGTTTTACGTGGCCGCAAGTCGCTTTAACTCACCACGTTACATGGGCTATTGAAACATCGAACCCTCAGCCTGTCAACACGCGCGATGTCGGTCAAGCTTTAGATGTCGATCCTCTGCGGCAAAACTGAAGTTTGTCGGGCACTATTCGGAGATCAAGCCTTCACTTCACGAAATGCTGCCAGGAAGGTCTCCATCTCGGGCCGTTTGCCGATCGTCACGCGCATGTGATTGGGCAGCGACGGAAACAGTCGCCCCACCTGCACGTTGCGCTGGCGCAGGCCGGCAATCATGGGCAGCACCGGCCGGCGGAGATCGATCATGATGAAATTGGCCTGTGATGGAATTGACTTGTAACCCATCGCGTCCAACTCGCCGAGAATGAACTTTTTTGTTTCACCGTTCATCCGCCGGCCGCTGCTGACCTGATCTTCATCTTGGAGGCTCGCGATTCCTGCCGCCAATGCCATGATGTTCACGCTGTCCCAGGTTTGATGTGGCCGCATCCGCTCGATCGTCGCGGGTTGCGCGACACAATAGCCGAGCCGCAGGCCTGCCATCCCATAGATTTTTGAAAATGTACGCGCGACGATCAGGTTCGGGTGATCTTTGACCAGCGGAATCACGCTCTCGTAATCCGAACTGTCTGCGTAATGATGGTAAGCTTCGTCGATAAGAATCATGGTGCCTGGCGCAGCTTTTGTCACCAGCTCGCGAATATCGTTTTTCGGCGTGATGCTCGCCGTTGGATTGTTGGGATTGCAGATATAGATCAGGCCTTCCTGCGCCGCCTCGAGCATCTTCGAAATATCGTGACTGAAAGTTTTCGTCAACGGGACTTTAACCACTTCAGCCCGGTTTACCCGCGCGTGATTTACGATCGCTTCGAAGGTTGGATCCGCGACGACCATTTTTCCGCGGCCAGCCATGAAGGCGGGCATGGCGCCTCCGCGCGAGCGCGGCGCTAATTCGACGGGGCGGTTTGGACCCATTGTCACTGGCCCCGTAAAAGCAGCCGCGGCCAATTTCAAAATCTCGCCTGACCCGGCGCCGAGCAAGACCTGATCGCGATTGAGGTTGTTGATTTTGGCCAGCGTCTCGCCGAGGAGATCGACCTGCTCGTCAGGATAGCGACAGGCGACGTCGAAACATTCGGTCATCGCCTTAAGCGCCAGCGGCGAAGGCCCATAGGGATTTTCATTAGCGCTCAAGCGGACGATGGGCGAAGCGGTCTTCGCTAACAATCGACTGCCCTTGCCGATAACCTCGGCATTGTGAACAGGGTCGGCGAGTAAAACGAAAGGTCTGGCCGCGACCAAAGCCGCTCCGGCTCCGAGGAGCCTGCCAAAACGTCGTCGAGAAATTCGATCTTGATTGCGATCTATCATTGGTTCTCCTTCCGATTTCGCCATGCCCTTCTCTGCTTCGAGGGTGGGGCTAAGGTCAAGCGCCGCTCCTACGCGGTTTTTAGTCAGACTTGCAATTCACGCACATGTGCCAGCACTGTATTGCCGAGAGTTTCCAGATTGTAACCGCCTTCCATGCAGGATACGACGCGGCCATTGCACGCTTCATTCGCCCACTGCTTAATTACCCGAGTCATCTGCACAAAATCCGGATCCTCGAGTTGTAACTGACCAAGCGGATCACCTTCGTGGGCGTCAAAGCCGGCGGAAACGATAATAAGATCGGGCGTGAACTTCGCAGCGATCTCAGAAATTGCCGAGTCGAATGCGCGCCTCTGTTCCGGCGCGGGCGTCATTGCGCGCAGTGGAACGTTCAGGGTGTAACCGCGACCGCGTCCCTGGCCGGTTTCACCGCGCGCGCCGGTGCCCGGATACCAGGGATACTGGTGCGTCGAAAGATAGAAGACAGAACCGTCGTCGTAAAAAATTCCCTGCGTGCCGTTACCGTGATGCACGTCCCAATCGACGACGGCTACGCGTTCGATCTCTTTATGGCGCGACTGTGCATAGCGGGCCGCGATCGCGACATTATTGAAAACACAAAACCCCATGGCGCGATTTGAAGTTGCATGATGGCCAGGAGGCCGCACGGGAACAAAAGCGTTCTGCGCTTGTCCTTCCATCAGGAGATCGACCGCCTGACAAGCCGCTCCGGCGCCACGCAAAGCCGCTTCGAGCGAATGAACCGAAACGACCGTGTCGGCATCGAGATATCCTTTGCCTTCGCGAACCACTTCCTCGACGTGCTTGAAATGTTGCGGCGTGTGGCAGGCCTGCACGACTCCACGCGCCGCTTCGTCCGCTTCGACCTCCAGCAGTTGCGGCCATAACTCGAGGTCGGCGCGCAACGCCTCCATCACCAGGCGATAGCGCTCAGGCCGTTCAGGATGACCAGCGCCCGTATCATGCTTTTCAAAGACCGGATGATGGACGATGGCCGTGGTCATCTATAGTCGCGACCGCAAGTCATTTATGAATTTCCGCGTAAAGCTTTTGCGCCCGCGCCTGATCAATCCGCTGCAGCACTCGATACTGTTCGAGCGCCTTGTTTTTATCTTTCAGATCCAGATAAGTAACGCCCAGATTGTAGTACGCCAGACCGTAATCAGGTTTTATTCGAATCGCCTGCCGGAATGAAGCTTCAGCTTGGCGGTATTGATTCAAACCGAGGTAGGCATAGCCAAGTTCGTTGTGCGCTTCGGCGTAGTCGGGCTTGAGCCGCAAAGCCTGCTGGAATGATTCAACTGACTGGCTGTAGTTCTCCTGCTCGTTTTGAATCCAGCCGATCTCGTAATACGCCGTCGAGTAATCTGTCTTGTATCGTACCGCTTGCCGGTATGCGCCAAGCGCTTCGGGATAGCGATTTAGATTGCGAAGCGCCCAACCCAGTTCAAATTGAGCCTCTGCGTGAGTGGGTTTCAGCCGGACAGCCTCGCCTGCCGCTCTGGCGGCGGGCGAATATTCTTCCAGGTCGTTATAGCACCAGGCCTGGTTATAGAAAGCCGTTTCGTTGTCGGATTGCAATCGGAGCGCTTCAGCGTAAGCGTTGACCGCTTCGCGGCACTGCTTGATTTGATAATAATAAGTATCGCCGAGTCCGAAATAGGCAGTTGCATACCGGGGCTTCATCGAAATGGCCTGGCGATATTCAGAAACGGCATTCTGAGATCGCCCGAGCTTGTAGTAAGCGTAGCCAAGCTCGTTATGCGCTTCCGCATAATTTTCCCTGAGTTGTCCGGCTCTCCTTAGCGGCTCTATTGCTTCGCTGTATTGATCTTTGTCGTTGTAGATCCAGCCAATTCCGTAATAGGGCGAAGCATAGTCTGATTTGATCGCGATCGCCCGGCGATACGTGGACAGCGCCTCTTCATAACGCTTGAGATAGCGATAGGCGTAACCCAGTTCGTTCAGCGCCACTGCATCGTTGGGGTTGTAACGCACCGCCTGTTGCAGCGGCGAGACGGCCTGGTCGTAGTCTTCACGATCGTTATAGATCCAACCGATTTGATAATAAGCATGGGCGATTGGCTTTAGTTCGACGGCCTTTGAATATGCCTCGAGCGCATCGTCGTATTGTTTGTTCTTATAGAATTCGTCGGCCTGCTCGACGTATTGTTCCGCGGTCGTGCCGCGGCGTACAGGGGCAGGGCGTTTACGCGCCGGTACTGGAGTCCGCGGACGGCTGACGGTCGTGACCGTTCGGGACGTGGAAACTGACCCGACTGCGCTGCCACTAGTCGATCCGCCGCTGGCGCCATGTTGCGCCATGACCGCTTGAGTCGCGATCAATAACAGGACCAGCCAGGGAGCACGCGAAATAAGATTTAATGCTGACTTCATTGGAAACTCCTGGTGATGAAGATATTGTTTGAATGAACTAAGACAGCGGTGGGATTATAGAGTGAATTCGGATTCGCGAAAAGTAATTTGAGCTCTGGTAGTGGTCCGTTAGTGTGTTGCTGGAGCACTACCTGAGCTCTTTATCTCTTGTGTTCTCAGCGCCGGCTTGGTGAATTAAGCTTGTCGAAAATTACCACCAGGATACGAAGAACACCGAGTGTGTAAGGAGGACGAGGCGAATGACTACGGGATCAAGGGTAGGTTTGACACTGCTTTTCTCGTAAGCTAACGTACAAAGTCTGCTTCGCTGCGAAGATCATCACCATGCGTCCCGTTCGTCTAGTGGCCTAGGACACCGCCCTTTCACGGCGGCGACACGGGTTCGACTCCCGTACGGGACGCCAACATTCCTGAGCATTTTTGAGATCTGCGCTAACGTCGTGGCGCCGAACTGTTTCTTAATGGACGTTTCATGTGGACGTTTTCCGGATGCGATGCTGCCTGCTACGCAAAAAATGATTGCTTCAAGACTAGTTTGATTCAACCTTGATATCCGCTTGCCGCAACTAGAGTATGGCTTTTCTGTCACTCATCTGCTTGTCCGTGAATGGCCGCGTTCAGGCGACGGAATATTTTGTTAGCTTCCCAATTCCATGCGCGATTCCCTCTGCCGGATCAGTTCGTCGAACCTCGGGTCTGAGCGGAGGCTGTCCCATACAGGATCAACTCGGAGAGGGAAAATCATAGGGGCCTGCTCCTGTTGCAGGAATTTAAACGCATTATCCCTATCGCCCAGACCCGTATAGATTAACGCGAACGCTTGAGGAATAACATCGCTCCGCTTTGATAGTTCTTTCAGCTCGTCGAGCGCCTTCAACGCTTCGGCTCTCTTTCCCCACCGCCCATAGACATACCCGCGAAGATCAAGAACGTGCGCAACTACTTCAGAAGACTTAAACCGGTCAGCTTCTGCGATAGCTTCTTCATACCTTCCTTGTGCCGCATAACAATGTCCCAGGTGACGGTGGGCCGGCGAGTAGTCCGGGTCCAGCTCCAACGCCTGTCGATACTGCTGCATCGCCTCGTCAAAGCGGCGGGCGGAATTAAGAATCTTCCCCAGGTCCACGTACATGGCTGGCGAAAGCGGGTCAAGCTCCTGGGCCCGCCTCATGTGGAGACTAGCTTCATCCAGCCGTCCCCGCTGCCAAAGGATCTTAGCGTAATATTGCCGAGCATCCGGCGAGTTTGGGTCCAGCTCTAATCCACGTTCAAGCTCTCTAGCATCCCTGTTCAGGAGTCCCCAAACAGTATGGGCATCCCCAAGCGTGTCATCCAGCTCTAACGCCTTTCGGGCCGACCATTCAGCTTTTTGCCTCGCCTCCGTCTCCGACGCGCGGAAGCTAAGGTTGTTATAGACGTACGCCAACTGGGCGTAGGCGGGCGCAAAGTTTGGATCTCTCTGGATTGCCTGTTCGAGGTAATCCCTGGCTTTCGGGTGGTCTAATCTGTTGGTCCTGTAGAAGCGACCAAGCAAGTAGAGCCGGTAAGCTTCCGGGTCGTCGGTGTAGTGCTTCGCCAGCCGCTCCTTTTCCTCGCCCGTTAACCGCAGCCGCAACCTGTCCGAGATTTCCTGCGCAATTTCTCCCTGGACCGCAACCACGTCGGCCAACTTACGTTGATATTGTCCGCCCCAAAGCCGCCTTTTGTCCTTCACGTCAACAAGCTCGAAGCTAATCAAAAGCTCGTCGCCTGCCCGGAAGCAGGGCAGACAAATAGCCCAATGGGCCCACGGCCACTTCTGCCAGCCGGTTGAATAAGGCTTTGGTCAATTCGTCAAGAACCGCGAAGCGTCACTTTGGAGACGAGGTGACGCCTCGCCGATTTCGGGACAGCAGTTTCGTGCCGACCATCTTACACGGCTGCAATTACTTACAAGTCTGGTATTGACGAGTTTCGCGCCGGATCCTAGTATCAAAGAGGCTGCCGGTCAGCCTGCCCAACTCCAGCCGCCCCGCGGCTTTCTCCGCACCAATCCGAATTGTTATGCCTGGAATATGAGAATCAGTAGGTAAGTACGGCAGTCACTGTTGGCTCGACAACATCTCCAGACCGCCTCGTCAATAAACAGACCCTTATATGTACGAGAAGTTCAAAGAGATAGATGGCCGCCATCCGTGGCGAGAAGTTAGCCCGGATGGTTACATCGACTATCAAGCTCGCTACCGGCCCAACGGCCGGGTGCTTTACTTCAACTTTGCGCTGGCGAGGGAAATGGAGCTGCTTTCGCTTGATCACCCGCCGACCATGAACAAGGATCTCGAACAGGCCATACTCGAAACGTTTTCTCTGCGAATCATCAATGAGTATGACCGGGAGCAGGGAAGGAAATATCCCGCCGAAACGATCAAGCCAAACCCTTACATGGCGACGCGTTATCTGCAAACGCAACACCGGAACCGGCAGGGGAAGACATCTGGCGACGGGCGGAGTATCTGGAATGGTTGCATCAGGAACGGCAGCCTGACGTTTGACATCTCGAGCCGCGGCACCGGCGCCACCTGCCTGAGCCCGGGCGCCCAGCACGCAAATGGAATCGTCAAAACGGGTGACGAGAGCTATGGCTATTCGTCGGGCCTCGCGGACCTCGAAGAAATGCTGGGCAGTGCGCTGATGTCCGAGATTTTTTACCGGCAGGAGATTCCGACCGAGCGGTGCCTGGCGGTGATTGGTTTTCCTGACGGCACCGCCATCGGAGTGCGCAGTGCGCCAAATCTGATTAGACCCGCGCACATTTTTCGTTATCTGAAACAGGGGCGGCATTGTGAACTGAAAGCCTCGGTGGATTACTTCATCCAGCGGCAGGTCGAAAACGGCTTCTGGGAGATTCCGTCCGAGCCCCACGCAGGATACGAAAAAGCCCTGGATTACGTGGCTCGCGCTTATGGAAAGATGGCCGCCGTGCTCGAGGAAGAATACATTTTCAACTGGCTGGCCTGGGACGGCGATAATCTGTTGGCGAGTGGCGCCATTCTTGATTACGGATCTATCCGGCAGTTCGCCGCGAAGCACGACAAGTACCGCTTCAAGGACGTGGACCGTTATTCAGCCACTCTGCGCGAGCAGCGAGGCTGTGCGCGGATGATCGTCCAGGTGTTTGTCCAGGCCCTGGATTTTGCGCAGACGGGTGTCAAGCAAAACCTGAATGAATTCAAGAATGCTGAATGCCTGAAGACATTTGATCTGACGTTTGAAGCTGAGCGAGATCGGCGCATGCTTTGGCGGATAGGGTTCACGCCCGCACAGATCGAGCATGTCATGGCGGTCGGGAAAAAAGAGATCCGTGAGCTTCAACGCAGTTTGAGTTACTTCGAGGATCGAAAAGTTTCGAAAGGCATCGCGAAGCTTCCGGACGGCTTCACGCACAACCCGGTCTTTCTCATCCGCAACCTGCTGCGGTTATTGCCCGCCTACTTTGTGGCGCAGGCCATACACCGCGTGGATGACGAGAGTGCCTACATGCCCACCGATATTTTCTGCCGCATCATGGCGGCGTCCTATGTAGGAAAGAGAGACCTGAAGCCGACTAACGGATGCCGGTCGCACGTTAGGAACCTTCAGGAATGCTATCTCAAACTGGTCGCGGCGTTGGGCGAGCCGCTGGATGCTTCGCTGAAAACCATTCAGGAGCGGTCGGCGATCATCAATCACCGGCATCGCATTACCGGAGACGCCGTCACCGTCATCATCGAAGAAGTGGTGGCCATGAAAGGCAAGATCAGAATCGAGGGTTTACAGGAAGCCGTCGAAGCTTTCATCGATTCGCAGGTGCTGATCCCCGGCAAATGGCAACCGGTGCCGCCGGAGGAGCTCAAAGACGACACTCTGAAATCCCGCCTGCTTAACACCATTCAGGAGAATCTCGAGGAATACAAAGAGTCGGTCTGAGTGTTATCTCTGCGATCAAATAAAGGAGCACCGTGCGTTGTCACTTTCCTCAGACTGCGTAATGGCCGATTCATCGGACTTAAAAATCCGGTGTCCATAATAAGAGTTAGCGGCTTTGCCCGACAGCAAACGCGCGTCCATTAAACGTCCAATAACAGTTCCTGTAAGTCCCTCAAATGCGGTAGAGTGCTATCCATGCCGCCAAATGTCATCGAATTACAGTGAATATCTTCTCTTTCACGGCGGCGACACGGGTTCGACTCCCGTACGGGACGCCAACTTCTAAAGCATTGCAGGATCTCGCCGTTTCCTTCGCTCGTCTACGGCTGCTCCTTCCGTTCTAGCAGCGTCGAAGTTGTGATGCTCCTCCGAGTTTTTAGCAGTTCGCGGAGATCGCTTTCATCTATTATGCGAGGTGAGCCGTCGGGCAATATTTGAAGCTGTTTCAGGAATTCAACTATTTCTCCCTGCTGACCTTTGCTGAGTGATGCAAATCGCTCTCGTGCCAGCCTGGCTTCGCCGGCGTGGTGTAAGATTGCTTCCGTAATGGTCGTTAAGTCACCCCTATGCCCGTACGGAGCCGTATTACCCACATCCCAAAGCTTTCGGGTAAGGAATTGATCAACTGGCACGCCGCTCTGGATCACTCGTTCATTACAGAAGAAGGGATCCATAGAATCACAAATGACGTGGCGTTTCAGATCTGTGTAAGCACGCACGATCGCTCCGTTCGGTTCTGATCGCTCCAGCCTGGGCTTCGGAATGTCATTAGTCATATCGAACGTGTAGGGATGCCGCACATCTTGAACTCGAAGATTGCCGGCGGGATTGTAGGGATTAGGCTCGGTGAATAAGCGACTATCGAGCACCAGCGCAGGTTTGTGACAGTCTGCACAGCCAATCGCGGAAAACTGCTCCTCACCGCGCTCAGCAGCGGCCCGACGCGTGGGGTCACTGGCAATCACCTGGCCCGGAATATTCATAGCAACTTGGAATATCGTTGCCGCGGTTATATCGCCCACCGTTAGTTCGTCCGGCACTCCGTCTTCATCAAAGTCGTGAGTATTGATGATGTTCCCCTTATTATCTTTTTGGCCAAAGCCGAAACGCTCGACTGCTACCATGCCGTGGTGATGATTGAAAGCATTTACCGTGAAGACTCGAACCGAGTTGACGACGCCCTTTTGGCTAAAAGGCTTAACGATTAAATCAGTATCGATGCCCTCTACGGCTGAAGTATCAAGCGTCCCATCCGCGTTTGCCGTGATCTGGCCGAAGTTAACGCCCTTGGTATCGAGGCACCTGACAACACTCCTCTTTGAGGCTTTAGCTTCAGTGACCGCAGCATCTCGAATCGCTAACAGATTGGCAGTCATTTCTCGCGCTAACATCTCGATTGCGCCGGAGCCATTCATAGCAAGAGTATTTCGTTCATTTGAAAACTCAGCCGATACCGAATCGGTAATTGGATCAAGGTTTTGCGCCAACACAAAAACGTTGGCGACAAATCCGCCCGCACCGCCGATAGTCGGTTGATTGTGGCAGTCAGCACAAGACGAGGCATCAGTGCCAGACGTGCGCAGGAATCCTGGGTCATGTGACGGGTCTCGTTTCGTCGGCGTACCACTTCCCGTGGCGGCCGGTCGGCCCTGGCCATCGAGCTTGGCCCAGCGTGCGGTGAAAATGGATTCACCTATATCCAGTAGTCGGTTGAACTTGATTACACCATTCTCGATGTCGGCTTGATTCACATGCTCTTGTAGCGCAGGCCGCTCTCCAATCAGGGCTGAGGAATTCTGTGCCATGGAGAACCGGATGCTGACGACAGAGACTCCTAGGATCATTAGAACGATCGTTAGAGACTCCAGAATCACTAGCTTCACAGACAACTCCTCCCCAACTCGAAGCTGCGGGATCGAACGGCTAGCTGAAATAGCCCCGTTCGGCGGAAAGAA